>UMHQ01080039.1_pt1 | contig 28062 bp, 24 predicted proteins | sample 1965531 | NCBI WGS metagenome assembly UMHQ01 (sample SAMEA4836098, study PRJEB28245) | human gut metagenome | biome: gut microbiome; material: fecal sample | place: Denmark | collected 2008 | reverse complement strand
TAAAAAAATAAATAAAAAATAGAATAGTGTATAGTATCTTGACGAAATGATATAGATGTGTTATAAGTGGTTAGATAAAATAATGTTTTATTACAACAATATAATGATTTAAGATTTTAGGAGGTCTTGGAATGAAAGTAATTTTTTATGGAGTTCGTGATGTGGAAAAACCTATTTTTGAAGCCGTAAACAAAAAATTTGGTTATGATATGACATTGATTCCAGAATATCTAACAGATGAAGCTACTACGAGAAAAGCAGAAGGAAATGACGTAGTTGTATTAAGAGGAAACTGCTTTGCTACAAAAGAAAGATTAGATATATATAAGGAAATGGGAGTGAAATATGTTATGACTCGAACTGTAGGAACAAATCATATTGATGTTCCTTATGCAAAGTCACTTGGAATGAAAACAGCCTATGTTCCTTTCTATTCTCCAAATGCCATTGCTGAATTGGCTTTAAGCTTAGCAATGTCTATTCTAAGAAATGTAACTTATACAGGAAATAAAACAAAAGATAAAAACTTCATCGTAGATAAACAAATGTTCTCTAGAGAAGTTAGAAACTGTACTGTCGGTGTAGTTGGATTAGGAAGAATCGGAATGACAGCTGCTAAATTATTTAAAGGATTAGGAGCAAAAGTAGTTGGATATGACTTATTCCCTAAAACCGGAGTAGACGACATCGTAACTCAAGTATCTATGGATGAATTATTGGCACAATCTGATATTATTACTTTACATGCTCCTTATATTAAGGAAAATGGAAAGGTAATTACAAAAGAAGCTTTTGCAAAAATGAAAGATAATGTTATCCTTATTAATACAGGAAGAGGAGAATTGGTAGATACAGATGCTTTAGTAGAAGCTTTGGAAAGCGGAAAAGTATATGGGGCAGGAATTGATACTTTAGATAATGAAGTTTCATTATTCTTTAAAGATTTTGCAGGAAAAGAATTACCAACTCCTGCTTTTGAAAAACTAGTAGCAATGTATCCAAAAGTAATTATTACTCCACATGTGGGATCTTATACAGATGAAGCTGCTTTAAATATGATTGAAACAAGTTTTGATAATATCAAAGAATATCTAGAAACCGGAGCTTGTAAAAACGAAATTAAATAATTTTATATAAACAGGAGGTAACAAATTATGGCATTTACATTGGACATGTACCAAACTTTAGGTCTAGCAATCATTTTATTACTATTGGGGAACTGGATTAAGAGTAAAGTAGGAGTATTTCAAAAATACTTTATTCCTGCACCGGTAATTGGAGGATTCTTATTCTCAATCTTATTGTTAATAGGACACTCTACTGGAGCATTTGATTTTGAATTTGATTCTAACTTAAAGAACTTCTTCATGGTTGTATTCTTTACATCAGTAGGGTTCTTGGCTAGTTTCTCTTTATTGAAAAAAGGTGGAGTTGGAGTTGCTTTATTCTTATTCACAGCAATTATCCTAGTTATTATTCAAAATGGAGTTGGAGTTGCTTTAGCAAAAGCATTTGGATTAAATCCGGGAATTGGATTGGCAGCCGGATCTATTCCATTGACAGGGGGACATGGAACTTCAGGAGCATTTGGACCATACTTGGAAGAAAGAGGAGTCGTTGGAGCTACAGTTGTAGCGATTGCATCTGCTACTTATGGATTGGTTTCCGGGTGTGTTATTGGAGGACCAATTGCTAAAAAATTGATGGAAAAATTCCACCTAGCTTGTGTAAAAGATTGTGAAATGAAAAATACAAAAGCAGAAGAAGCTCTGGTTACTGAAAAATCTATCTTTAAAGCAGTATGTATGATTGGTATTGCTATGGGACTAGGAGCTTGTATTACTCCAGTTATTAAAGAAGCAGGATTATCTTTACCGGCTTACTTGATTCCAATGTTAATTGCTGCTATTATGAGAAATATCGTAGATGGAACAGCTAACAAGACTCCAATCAATGAAATTTCTATCGTTGGAAATGTATGTTTATCATTGTTCTTATCTATGGCTTTAATGTCAATGAAATTATGGCAATTAGCTGATTTGGCACTTCCTTTGATTACTATCTTGTTAATTCAAACTGTTATCATGGGACTTTTCGCTTACTATGTTACTTTCAACATTATGGGAAGAGACTACGATGCAGCAGTTATGGCAACTGGACACTGTGGATTTGGAATGGGAGCTACTCCAAATGCAATTGCAAACATGGAAGCTTTCACATCAGTAAATGGATTCTCAACAAAAGCATTCTTTGTAATTCCTTTGGTAGGATCTTTATTTATTGACTTCTTCAATGCAGTTATCATTCAAACATTCACAAGTATCTTTGTTGGATAGTAAGAAATAAAAAAAGAATAGAAAATACAGGAGGTGTTTTGCTTAAGTATTTTAGCAAAGCACCTCTTTTTTTAGAAATGAGGAAACATGACAGAATATAAAAAACACTATAAGATTAAATTAAAGAAACAAAACACAAAAAAGGAAAAAGATTTGCAAGAGGAACGTTGGGAAAAATTTTTAAAGGAAAAAAACATCTCATATGAAAAGAAAGAATTTTTTCCGGGATATGAAATTTATAAAGTGGGAGAACTTTCAGAAACGTTAGAGAAAGAAATACAGGAGAATCCAGAAATAGATTTTATCAAACCGTTACATCGTTATTTTTTAAATTTCCAAACAAAACAAATAGAGACGGAGAAAGGGACTATTTTAAAGCCGAAACAGGGAGAGAAATATCCAATTGTGGGAGTTTTAGATAATGGAATTGCTCCTTTGGAAGAATTTGAAAATTGGTTATATCAGGATGAAACTTCGTATTGTAAAGAGGAGATTTATCCAAGTCATGGAACTTTTGTAGCGGGGGTTATTTTATATGGAGATACCCTTTCGCAGGAACATTGGTGTGGAGGAAGAGAGGTACAAATATTTAATGCGGCTGTTGTGCCGGATTTTTCGGTCTACCAATTAGAAGAAGATGAATTATATGAAAGAATTTATAAAGCGATCTCAGAACATTCTTGGATTAAGGTATGGAATCTTGCAATTAGTATCCGTTTTCCTGTGGAAAAAGATAGAATTTCTGATTTTGGACTTTTGTTGGATTACTTACAAGAAAAATATGACATTCTAATTTGTAAATCTTGTGGAAACGGAAATTTTGTAGAAAATGGAAAGGAAGCTGGAATGATTTTACAAGGCTCCGATACGGAGAGAGCTTTAGTTGTAGCAGCTTGTAATCGAGATAAGGTAGTTTCTAGTTTTAGTTTGAGTGGAAAAGGTCATAAAATTTTGCAAAAACCCGATATTGCTATGTATGGGGGAGATGTTTTTCGGAATGAAGAAGGGAAGAGAAAAATAGAAGGAGTTTTTTCATTTTCTCCAGAGGGAGAGATTGTCAGCTCTTTTGGAACAAGCTTTGCAACGGCTAGGATGACTAGAATTGCGGCTAATATTTTATTTTGGAAAGAAAACTCAAGCTCTTTGTTTTTGAAGGCAATGATGGTACATGCTGCAAGGGGTTATGAAAAATATTCTCTTGGTTATGGTTGTTCTCTTTCTTCTGAAGAGATTTATCAAGAATATCAAAATTCTATCTTGGAAGAGGGAAGTCTTGTAGAGGAAGAGTCTTTTCTTTTCTATTTTTCTAATCATAAAATCGTAGCAACGCTGACTTCGGATGTTGTTTTAGATTATCATCAAGAAGAAGAATATATTTTGGAAGATATTTCTTGGAGGATATTCTATCAAGGTCAAGAGATAACGGGAGAAAATCAGTTGGAAAATTTTGAATATTTTTCCTCTTTAAAAAAATTAGAATGTGAAATGAAAGAAGAAAATGGAGAAGTGAAAATTGTTCTTTTTAGAAGAAAGAAAAGAAAAAAAACACAGGAAAGTAAAGAGAAACTTCAATATTGTTTGCTTTGGAAAAAATAAAAAATAAAAATTTGTGAAAAAGTGAAAAAATATTTTTTCTTTTAAAAATTTCACAAAAAAATGAAAAAATTAAAACTATAAATTTTCTGAAATACGTTGTATAATAAAGAAAATATAAACGGAAATAAGAGTTCTATAATCAAAAATATTGTTTTATTTTGGGGGAGTTTTCTTTGGCACTGAATACAAAACATTTTGAAATTTTGAAAGAATTGAAAAAAGAAGATGATTTAAAGAGGGTTGCAAATATCTTTAATCAAACAGAAAGAAATATTCGTTATAAGATTCAAGAGCTAAATGAAAATTTGGGGCAAGAGAAAATCTTTATTAAGAAGAGAAAAATTTATTGCCTTTTAGATGAACAAGACATTTCTTCTTTAATTAAAGGCTTAAATGTACAGAATTATGTATACGAGCAAAAAGAAAGAATGGATCTTTTGATTATTAAGACTATTTTACACGAAGATGAATTTCAGATTGAAGAGATTGCAGACAGTTTACAAATGAGTAAATCTACCTTACGGGCAGATATTAAAATTTTAGCCGAAAAATTAAGAAAAGTAGGAATTCATTTGGAGCAATATTCCAATAAAAAATATAGAGCACAATATAAAAATAATGATTTGATATATTACTTATCGATTTTCTTGTATAATTATGTAACTTTTGATGAAGGTAGAAAAGCAATTTCTTTTAAAAGAAGTAACTATTTTGAAAAAATCGTTTATGAAATTTTAACAAAAATGTATTTTTCTGTATTAGAAGATAGTTATCAAAAAATAAAATCAATTGATTTACCTTATACAGACGAAACTTTGAATCTTTTGATTTTACTCATTTCTGTATTGAAATTGAGAAAGTTGAATTCAGAAGATTTAGAAGTATTAAATAAGAAAGTTTTAAAAGAAACAAAGGAATTTAAGGTTTTAAGAAAGACTTTTCCGGAGTTATCCGAATTAAATATTTATTTTTTAACAGACTATTTACTTCGAATTTCTTGTGATGAAAAAGAAATTTTTGCGAGACATCGAAATTGGATTGAAATTGAGTTAGGCGTCTATCGTTTAATAAAAGAATTTGAACATTTAAAGAAAGTTCAACTGGTAAAAAACAAAAAATTACTGGATGACATTTTATACTATATCAAACCTTTGATATATCGTAGCTCTAAGCAAATTGAGTTAAAAAATACAGTGTTAAAAGAAGTGAAATCTATTTATGGAGATACTTTTTATTATTTGAAAAAAGCCTTTCAAAGTTTTGAAACTCTATTGGGCTTAGAAGTTTCTGATAATGAGATTGGATTTTTGGTTCCTATTTTTCAGGTGGCTTTACGAAATCGTGTGAGAAAAGCGAAAAAAATATTGGTAGTATCTTCTTATAAGAGAAATTTAATCAATTTTTTATTAGCTCGATTAGAAGAAGAATTTTTGGTTGAAATTGTCAATGTTATCTCTATGAAACAATTGGATAATTTTCAAGAAGAAGTCGATTTGATTATTACAACTTCCGATTTGTCACAGATGAATTTGAAGCTTCCTTTTTGTAGGGTAAGCCCGATTTTAACAGAATCTGATAGAAATCATTTGGAGGAATTCGAGTTGCCTCCTCAAGATAAAAATATTTCTTTAGATACTTTAATGAATGTCATTGAAAGAAATTTAGAAGGACAAAAATGGAGTCATTTAAAGTTAAAAGAAGATTTATTACAAAGCTTTCCAAATATCATTGTAGATGAAAAATCACAAGAGAGAAAAGAAAGTTTACTGATTCAAAAATACCAAATGAAAGAATTGGATGTTTTTGATTGGAAAGAAGCTGTAAAAGCTGCTGCAGAAATACTTTGGAAACATAAATATGTGAAAAAAGCTTATATGGAAGATATTTGTAATCATTTGGAAGAAGAGGCTTTGATGTTTCTCCTAAATGAAAATAGTGCTTTATTTTATACGGAACCAAAAGAAAATGTATATCACACCGGCTTTTCCATTGTTCATGTGGAAACACCACTTTTATTAAAAGATAAAAAAATAGAATATTTTGTATGCTTTGCTCCAAAAGGAGATGCAGAAGATCAAAATTTACTTTTTCAATTAAATGATTTTTTTGAAGAAGAAAATTTTGAAAATACATTAAAGAGTATTTTAAGAAAAAAAATAAAATAAAGGAGGATAAGGGAATGATTACAACAGAGTACATTGGATTTTTAGAAAGTTTGTTTACATCTATTTTAGGAATGGCTATTGTTTTTATGTCATTAGTCTTTTTGGCAATATTTGTTACGATTGTATCAAAAGTAATAGGATCGCTAGAAAAGACGCTTTTGGATAAAAAATCAGAAGCAAAAGTATTGACAAAACCAGTAGAAGTACCAAAGAAAGATAATAAAGAAGCTTTAAAAATTGCAGTGATTACAGCCGCGATTAGCGAAGAAAGAAGAGAACCGGTAGACAGATTCGTAATAACCAACATTCAAAAAATTTAAAAAAATTAAAAAAAGATAAGACGTGAAAGGAGAATTAAAATTATGAAGTATGTTGTAACAGTAAATGGAGAAAAATTTGAAGTTGAGGTAGAAAGAGCAGACGGAAGATCAGCAGGATTATCTAGAAGACCAATGGAAAGAGGAGAAAGAGCAGCAGCTCCAGTTCAAAAAGCAGCACCAGTTGTAGAAGCACCAAAAGCAACTCCTGCAGCAGCTCCAGCACCTGCAGCAACAAGCTCAGGAACAGCAAATGCAGTAGTAAGTCCTATGCCGGGAGTTATCTTAGATTTGAAAGTAAAAGAAGGAGATATGGTAACAGTAGGACAAGCAGTTGTTGTTTTAGAAGCAATGAAAATGGAAAACGAAATTGTTTCTGAATTTGCAGGAAAAGTAACATCTATTAAAGTAAAAAAAGGAGACAATGTCGATACAGATGCAGTATTGGTAGAAATTCAATAATTTTTTAGGAGGAAAAAATGGAATTCATTAAAATTTTAGAAATCATGATGGCAAAATCCGGTTTTGTTGCATTAACATGGCAAAGCTTGGTTATGTTTGTCATTTCATTTATTTTAATTTATTTAGCCATTGTAAAGCAGTTTGAACCTCTATTGTTATTACCAATTGCATTTGGAGTTTTCTTAACAAACTTACCTTTGGCGGATTTGATGAAAGAAGCAGATCCTTGGTATGCTTCCGGAGTATTACGAATTATTTATAATGGTATCAAAAGTAACTTATTCCCTTGTTTAATTTTTATGGGAATTGGGGCAATGACAGATTTCGGACCATTGATTGCAAATCCAATTAGTTTATTATTGGGAGCAGCAGCACAATTCGGAATTTATGTAACTTTTATGTTTGCGAATTCATTGCCGTTTTTCTCAGCAAAGCAAGCTGCAGCCATTGCAATTATCGGAGGAGCAGATGGGCCAACCTCTATTTATTTAGCAAATAACTTGGCACCGGAACTTCTAGCACCGATTGCTGTAGCAGCTTATTCATATATGGCGTTGATTCCATTGATTCAACCACCTATTATGAAATTATTAACAACAAAAAAAGAAAGAGCAGTTAAAATGAAACAATTGAGAAAAATTAGTAAAGTAGAAAAAATTGTTTTCCCAATTGGAACTGTTTTATTCACAACCTTATTATTACCATCAGTGGCACCTTTATTAGGAATGTTGATGCTTGGAAATATTTTCAAAGAATCTGGAGTAGTACAAAGATTATCAGATACAGCTCAAAATGCTTTGATTAACATTGTAACTATTATGTTAGGGGTTACTGTTGGAGCAACAGCAAATGGAGAATTGTTCTTACGTTTAGAAACGATTGCTATTATTTTTATGGGATTATTTGCTTTCTGTATGTCAACAGTGGGTGGAGTTCTATTAGGAAAGGTGTTATACTTAGTTACCGGCGGAAAAATCAATCCATTGATTGGATCAGCAGGAGTATCCGCAGTCCCTATGGCTGCCAGAGTTTCTCAAACGGTAGGAGCTTCTGAAAATCCAACAAATTTCTTATTGATGCATGCAATGGGACCAAACGTAGCAGGAGTTATTGGATCAGCAGTTGCTGCTGGATATTTTATGTTAATTTTTGGAAGATAGTTAGTACATAACACAATTGAAATCATAAAATGAATAAAAAATTTAGGAGGAGATTACTGTGAGTAAAGTAATGTCATTGCATGACGCAATCAAAACTTATGTAAAATCAGGAGACAGTATTTGTATCGGTGGTTTTACAACAAACAGAAAACCATATGCAGCAGTGTATGAAATTTTAAGACAAGGATTAGGAGATTTTACAGGATATTCTGGTCCGGCAGGTGGAGATTGGGATATGTTGATTGGAGAAGGAAGAGTAAGAAACTTCATCAACTGTTATATTGCAAACTCAGGGTATACAAATGTATGTAGAAGATTCCGACATGAAGTAGAAAAAGTTGGAAAAATGAATTTAGAAGATTATTCTCAAGATGTTATTATGTATATGTTACATGCTTCTTCGTTGGGATTACCATTTTTACCAGTGAAATTGATGCAAGGATCAGACCTTGTTAACAAATGGGGAATCAGTAAAGAAGTGAGAGAAAAGGATCCTAAATTACCAAATGATAAATTAGTGGAAATTGAAAATCCTTTAGTTCCTGGAGAAAAAGTAGTAGCAGTTCCAGTTCCTAGATTGGACGTAGCTCTGATTCACGTACAAAAAGCATCTATCAATGGAACTTGTTCTATTGAAGGAGATGAATTCCACGATATCGATATCGCTATCGCAGCAAAACATTGTATTGTAACTTGTGAAGAATTAGTAACAGAAGAAGAAATTAGAAAAGATCCAAGCAAGAACTCAATTCCACAATTCTGTGTGGATGCAGTAGTTCACGCACCATTTGGAGCACATCCATCTCAATGTTATAACTACTATGACTATGATGCAGATTTCTATAAAATGTATGATAAAGTAACAAAAACAGAAGAAGATTTTAAAGCCTTCTTACAAGAATGGGTATATGACATTAAAGATAATGAAGAATATATCAATAAAGTCGGAGCTAGTAGATTGGCAAAATTACGAGTTGTACCAGGATTCGGATATGCTGCGAAATTAGTGAAGGAGGCAAAATAAAATGGCAAACTACAAAAACTATACAAATAAAGAAATGCAAGCAATTACTATTGCAAAAGAAATTACAGATGGACAAATTGTAATCGTAGGAACAGGACTTCCTTTGATTGGAGCTTCTTTAGCAAAAAGAATTTTTGCTCCAAATTGTAAATTGATCGTAGAAAGTGGACTTATGGACTGTAGTCCAATTGAAGTACCAAGAAGTGTTGGAGATTGCAGATTGATGGCTCACTGTGGAGTACAATGGCCAAACATTCGTTTCATCGGATTTGAAGCAAATGAATTATTAAATGGTAATGATAGAATGATTGCTTTCATCGGAGGAGCACAAATCGATCCTTATGGAAACGTAAACTCAACTTGTATTGGGGATTACCACCATCCAAAAACAAGATTTACAGGTTCTGGAGGAGCAAATGCTATCGCAACTTACTCAAATACAGTTATCATGATGCAACATGAAAAAAGAAGATTCATTGATCAAGTTGACTATGTAACAAGTGTAGGATGGGGAGACGGAGTAGGAGGAAGAGAAAAATTAGGACTTCCTGGAAACAGAGGACCAATTGCAGTTGTAACAGATAGAGGAATATTACGATTTGATGAAAAAACTAAGAGAATGTATTTAGCAGGATACTATCCAACTTCATCTATCGAAGATATTATTGAAAATACCGGATTTGAAATTGACACTTCCAGAGCTGTATTGTTAGAAGCTCCAAGTGAAGATGTTATCAAAATGATTCGAGAAGAAATTGATCCGGGTCAAGCATTCATTAAAGTACCAGTAGAAGAATAAGAAAACGAGAGGAGATCATACATGGGAAACTATTCAATGCCTAATTATTTCCAAAATATGGAACAAATCGGGAAAGAATTAACAAGAATTGATGAACAAAACGAACAACAAATTAAAGAGGTAGAAGCGAAGATTGCAAGTTTAGTAGATGAACTTCATGCAGCAGGAACTCCTGATGAAAAAATCGCTGAAAAAGGACAATTAACTGCTTTACAAAGAATTGCAGAATTGGTAGACGAAGGAACTTGGTGTCCATTAAACAGTCTATATAATCCAGAAGATTTTGAAACTGCAACTGGAATTGTAAAAGGTTTAGGAAGAATCAATGGAAAATGGGCTATGGTAGTAGCATCTGATAATAAGAAAATCGTAGGAGCTTGGGTACCAGGACAATCTGATAACTTATTAAGAGCTTCTGACACTGCAAAATGTTTAGGAATTCCTTTAGTATATATCTTAAACTGTAGTGGAGTTAAATTAGATGAACAAGAAAAAGTGTATGCAAACAGAAGAGGAGGAGGAACTCCTTTCTATCGAAATGCTGAATTACAACAAGCTGGAATTCCAGTTATTGTTGGAATCTATGGAACTAACCCAGCAGGTGGAGGATACCATAGTATCAGTCCTACTATCTTAATTGCTCATAAAGATGCAAATATGGCAGTTGGAGGAGCAGGAATTGTAGGAGGAATGAATCCAAAAGGATTTATCGATCAAGAAGGAGCAGAACAAATTATTGAAGCAACTGCAAAAGCAAAAGGTGTAGATGTTCCAGGAACTGTTTCTATTCACTATGATCAAACAGGGTTCTTCCGAGAAGTATACGCAGAAGAAATCGGAGTATTAGATGCAATTCGATACTACATGGATTGTTTACCTTCTTATAACTTAGAATTCTTCCGAGTGGATGAACCTATGGAACCAGCTTTGGATCCAAATGATTTATATTCTATTCTACCAATGAATCAAAAGAAAGTTTACAATATCTATGATATTATTGGAAGATTAGTAGATAACAGTGAATTCAGTGAATACAAAAAAGGATATGGACCAGAAATGGTAACTGGAATCGCAAAAGTAGACGGATTATTAGTAGGAATCGTTGCAAACTTCCAAGGATTATTGATGAAATATCCTGAATACAAAGAAAATGCAATTGGAATTGGTGGAAAATTATATCGACAAGGTCTTGTAAAAATGAATGAATTTGTAACTCTTTGCTCAAGAGATAAATTACCTATCATTTGGTTACAAGATACTACCGGAATCGATGTAGGAAACGATGCAGAAAAAGCTGAATTATTAGGATTAGGACAATCTTTGATTTACTCTATTCAAAATTCAAAAGTACCTCAAATGGAAGTTACTTTAAGAAAAGGAACTGCAGCAGCTCACTATGTATTAGGAGGACCTCAAGGAAATGATACAAACGCATTCTCTTTAGGAACTGCAGCAACTGAAATTAATGTAATGAATGGAGAAACTGCAGCAACTGCAATGTACTCAAGAAGATTAGTAAAAGATAAAAAAGCTGGAAAAGATTTAACTCCTACTATTGATAAAATGAATAAATTGATCAATGAATACAAGGAAAAATCAACTCCAGAATATTGTGCAAAAACAGGAATGGTAGATGAAATTGTAAATCTTTATGATATCAGAGCATATATGATTGCATTTGCAAATTCAGCATATCAAAATCCAAAAGCAATTTGTGCGTTCCATCAAATGCTTCTACCAAGAGCTATCAAAGAATTTAATACTTATGTAAAAAAATAATGAAATAACGAAAGGAAGTCTATGGAGAGAATCGTTTTAGAATTAGGTATGTTTGAAACATTGGCATTGGCAGTGTTGGCAATCTATTTTGGAGAGTTTTTAAGAAAGCAATTTCCTGTCTTAAAGAGATATTGTTTACCGGCTGCTGTTGTTGGAGGAACTGTGTTTGCTTTAATATCAATGTTACTATATTCTACAAATATTTGTGAATTGAGTTTTGATTTTAAAGCTGTTAACTCTTTATTTTATTGTATTTTCTTTGCTGCCAGTGGAGCAGCAGCAAGTTTGTCTCTTTTGAAAAAAGGAGGAAAACTTGTAATTATCTTTGCTATCCTTGCAGCAGTATTAGCAGCAGGGCAAAATGCATTGGCTTTATTTGTAGGGAAGTTAATGAATGTGAATCCATTGATTTCTATGATGACTGGAAGTATTCCTATGACTGGAGGTCATGGGAATGCTGCAGCCTTTGCACCCATTGCGGTAGAAGCTGGAGCAAGTGCAGCGATGGAAGTAGCAATTGCATCTGCAACCTTTGGATTGATTTCTGGATGTATTTTAGGGGGACCACTAGGAAACTTTATTATTAAAAGACATCGTTTAGAAAATCCTGCTTTGGATGGAAAAGATGATGTAGAAAATATGGAAGAAGGAACTGAAAGTTCTTCTGCAGTTTTCATGGATAAGGCTAGCCTTGTAAATGCAATGTTCTTAATGTGTGTCGCATTAGGAATTGGGCAAATTGCTACTTTATTATTAAAAAAAGTTGGAGTAAGTTTTCCAATTCATGTAAGTTGTATGTTAGGTGGAATTTTAATTCGATTATTCTATGATCGAAAAAAAGGAAATCACGATGTTTTATACGAAGCAATTGATACAGTTGGAGAATACTCTCTTGGATTGTTTGTTTCCATGTCAATTATTACTATGAAATTATGGCAATTATCAGATTTAGGAGGACCTCTATTTGTATTGTTAATTTCTCAAGTTATTTTTATCGTAATATTCTGTTACTTGTTGACATTCAATTTACTAGGAAGAGATTACGATGCAGCAGTAATGGCAGTAGGACATTCTGGATTTGGACTAGGTGCAGTACCAGTGTCTATGACAACAATGCAAACAGTTTGTCGAAAATATCGATACTCTAAGTTAGCATTTTTCGTAGTACCTGTTATTGGAGGATTTATTAGTAATATTAGTAATGCGATCATCATTACAAAATTCTTAAATATTGCCAAAGCGATGGTTGGTATTGGATAAGAATAGTAAATAGAAAGGATTTAAGTATATGAGTAAGTTTACGATGGGAGTCGATGTTGGTTCGACTGCTTCTAAATGTGTCATATTAAAAGATGGAAAAGAGATTGTTGCCAAAGCAGTAATTTCTGTAGGAACTGGAACAAGCGGACCAGCTAGAGCCATCAAACAGGCATTAGAAGAAATAGGGTATCATTCCATTGAACAATTGGACGGAGCAGTTGCCACAGGATACGGGCGAAACTCTTTAGAAGAAGTGCCGGCACAAATGTCAGAGTTATCTTGTCATGCTAAGGGAGCGTATTTCTTGTTCCCAAAGGTAAGAACCATTATTGATATTGGAGGACAAGATTCTAAGGCATTAAAAGTTGGAGACAATGGAATGTTAGAAAACTTTGTCATGAATGATAAATGTGCTGCTGGGACAGGAAGATTTTTAGATGTCATTGCAAAAGTCTTAGAAGTGGATTTGAATGACTTAGAAAAATTAGATGAACAATCAAAAGTAGATGTTGCAATTAGCTCTACTTGTACTGTGTTTGCGGAATCTGAAGTAATTTCTCAGTTAGCAAGAGGAACAAAAATTGAAGATATTGTGAAGGGAATTCATACTGCGATTGCAAGTCGTGTCGGAAGCCTAGCGAAAAGAGTAGGAATCAAAGACCAAGTTGTAATGACAGGTGGGGTTGCCTTGAATCAAGGAATGGTTCGAGCACTTGAGAAAAACATCGGATTTAAAATTCATACAAGTGAATATTGTCAATTAAATGGAGCAATTGGAGCAGCATTATTTGCATATCAAAAATGTCTGCAAGCAGAAAAATAACAATTACAAGGATATTGTCCATGAAAAAATGGGCAATATCCTATCAATTTTTTTATCAGGAAGTAGGAGGAAACTGAAATGGCTGGAAAAGTAGAAAAATTACCTAACAAAACACCAAGACCGATTGAAGGTCATAAACCTGCAGCCGCTGTTTTAAGAGGTGTTGTGGATAAAGTTTATGCAGGAGCTTGGGAAGCAAAAAGAAGAGGAGAATTAGTTGGATGGAGTTCTTCTAAATTCCCAATTGAATTAGCGAAAGCATTTGATCTAAATGTTGTATATCCAGAAAACCACGCAGCATCAACAGCAGCAAAGAAAGATGGATTAAGACTATGTCAAGCAGCAGAAGACATGGGATATGATAATGATATTTGTGGTTATGCAAGAATTAGTTTGGCTTATGCGGCAGGAGAACCTACCGATTCAAGAAGAATGCCTCAACCGGATTTCGTACTTTGTTGTAACAACATTTGTAATATGATGACAAAATGGTATGAAAATATTGCAAGAATTCATAATATTCCATTGATTATGGTAGATATTCCATTCTCAAATACAGTAGATACTCCGGAAGAAAAAGTGGATTATTTAATTGGACAATTCGACTATGCAATTAAACAATTAGAAGAATTAACAGGAAAGAAATTTGATGAAAAGAAATTTGAAGATGCTTGTGCAAGAGCAAATAGAACTGCTGCTGCATGGTTAAAATCTTGTTCTTATATGTCATACAAACCATCTCCTTTGAGCGGATTTGATTTATTCAACCATATGGCAGATATCGTAGCAGCAAGATGTGATGAAGAAGCAGCAATTGGTTTTGAATTATTGGCTCAAGAATTTGAACAATCTATCGCAGAAGGAACTTCTACTTGGGAATATCCGGAAGAACACAGAATTCTATTTGAAGGAATTCCTTGTTGGCCAGGATTACGACACTTATACGAACCATTAAAAGACAATGGAGTAAACGTAACTGCTGTTGTATATGCCCCTGCATTTGGATTCAGATATAACAATATTCGAGAAATGGCAGCTGCTTATTGTAAAGCTCCTTGCTCTGTTTGTATTGAAACAGGAGTAGAATGGAGAGAAACTATGGCAAAACAAAATGGTATCAGTGGAGCTTTGGTAAACTACAACCGAAGTTGTAAACCATGGAGTGGAGCTATGCCAGAAATCGAAAGAAGATGGAAAGAAGACTTAGGAATTCCGGTTGTTCACTTTGATGGAGACCAAGCAGATGAAAGAAACTTTTCGACAGAACAATACAAGACAAGAGTGCAAGGTCTAGTGGAAATTATGGAAGAAAGAAAGCAAGAAAGATTGGCAAAAGGTGAAGATGTATATACAAACTTTGAAAATACCAAAGAAACTGATTGGTCAAAACCAACATTGAAATAGGGAGGATTAAAATGGAAGAAATGAAAGAATTGTTAGAACAATTTAAATACTATGCAAATAACCCAAGAAAGCAATTGGATAAATATCTTGCTGAAGGGAAAAAGGCAGTAGGAATTTTCCCATATTATGCTCCTGAAGAAATTGTATATGCAGCCGGAGTAGTACCTTTTGGTGTATGGGGAGGTCAAGGACCGATTGAAAGAGCGAAAGAATATTTCCCAACTTTCTATTATTCTATGGCATTACGATGTTTAGAAATGGCATTAGATGGAACTTTAGATGGATTATCAGCATCGATGGTAACTACTTTAGATGACACTTTGAGACCTTTTTCTCAAAACTATAAAGTAAGTGCCGGAAGAAAAATTCCTATGATTTTCTTAAACCATGGACAACATAGAAAAGAAGCTTTTGGAAAACAATACAATGCTAGAATTTTTAACAAAGCAAAAGAAGAATTAGAAAAAATTTGTGATGTGACTGTGACAGATGAAAACTTAAAGAAAGCTTTTGTAGTTTACAATGAAAATAGAGCTGAAAAAAGAAAATTCATTAAATTAGCTGCAAGCCATCCACAAACAATCAAGGCATCAGATCGATGTTATGTATTGAAAAGTTCTTACTTCATGTTAAAAGATGAACATACAGCAATGTTAAAGAAATTAAATGAAAAATTAGCTGCATTACCAGAAGAAAAATGGGATGGAGTTCGAGTGGTAACAAGTGGAATTATTACAGATAACCCAGGATTATTAGAAGTATTTGATGCTTATAAAGTATGTGTAGTTGCAGATGACGTGGCTCACGAATCAAGAGGATTAAAAGTGGATATTGACCTTTCTATCGAAGATCCAATGCTAGCTTTAGCAGATCAATTTGCTAGAATGGACGAAGACCCTATTCTATACGATCCAGATATTTGGAAACGTCCAAAATATGTTGTGGACTTAGCAAAAGAAAACAACGCAGATGGTTGTCTATTATTTATGATGAACTTTAACGATACAGAAGAAATGGAATATCCTTCATTGAAACAAGCTTTCGATGCTGCAAAGATTCCTTTGATTAAAATGGGATATGACCAACAAATGGTAGACTTTGGACAAGTAAAAACACAATTAGAAACTTTCAACGAAATCGTACAATTAAATAGAATGTAATAAAGGGGGTTGAAGAAATGTGTCAAAATGTATGGGAAAATGATGATTTTATTTTTAAAGGCGACGAATTAAAAGGAATGACAGCAAAAGGAAAAGACAAAGTAAAAACACAAGGATTGACTGATATGATTATTCCTGCAACAACTCCTGAAGGGGTAGCAATTAAAAGAATTGGAGACAATGCTTTTTATAGAAGAGGCTTGACTTCTGTTGTAATTCCTGATACAGTAGAATCAATTGGATATGATGCTTTTGGAGTTTGTAAATTGACAGAAGTAAAATTGCCGTCAGCTTTGGTAGGAATCGAAGGATTTGCTTTTTATCGAAATAAATTAAAGAAAGTAATTTTTGGAGATAAAGTAAAGAAGATTGAACCAAGTGCTTTCGCATTAAACGAATTAGAAGAAATTGATTTACCGGAAGGATTAGAATTGATTGATACTTCATCTTTCTATAAAAATTCTTTATCTTCTGTAAAAATTCCGGCGTCTGTAAAGAAAATCAACATGTACGCATTCCATAAAAATAATATAGCAGAAGTAGAAGTTCCGGCAGGAGCACAACTTCATGTCTATGCGTTTGAAGCAAATACAGAAATAAAAAAATAAGTGCAAGTAAAAAATTTTAAGGGGGCTGCTTCACAAGGGTGAACGCCCCCTTTCTGTTTAAAAACAGAGAGGAGAAACATGAAAATATATCCATTTGAGGTTTTAGATTCTACAAATGATTATATGAAGGAACATCGAGAAACATTTCAAGAATTCGATGTCGTGATGGCGAAAAATCAAAGAGCCGGAAAAGGCCGCCGAGGAAATATTTGGATTTCTACGGAAGGAATGGCTCTTTTTACCTTTTTGGTGAAAAAAAGAGAACAGGAAACAGATGAGAAATATATGAAATTACCTCTTTTAGCAGGATTGGCTGTGATTAGAGCTTTAAAAAATAGAAGAGAACTGGAATATCAATTTAAATGGACCAATGATATTTATTTACGGAATAAAAAATTAGCCGGTATTCTGGTGGAGAGACGAGAAGATGATTTTTTTATTGGGATTGGAATGAATGTAAATAATTTGATTCCTCTAGAAATTAAAAATATAGCAATTTCTTTGCAAGAAGTGTATCAAGAAACAACGGAAATAGAATCCTTGATTCGTGAGATTGTTCTTGAATGTGAAAAACTCTTAGAAGAATATTTTTCAGGTCAATGGGAAAATATTTTACAAGAGATCAATGCTATGAATTATTTAAAAGGAAAAAAGATAGGACTTCGAGCAGGAAATCTTTTTGTACAAGGGATTGTGCAAAGAATTGATGAAAATGGAGAATTAGAACTTTTATCACAAGAAGGTTTACAAAGTTTTGGGATAGGAGAAGTGGTAAAAGAAAGAATTCTTATAAAATTGGAAAAAAATTTAGAGATATTTGCAAAAGCATATATTTTAAAAGAAGCGAATTATGATGTCATTGCTTATACACAAGAAACTTTTGAAGGTATTTGGAAAGAAAGATTGGAAAAATTACAAGTGAAGATAGAACGAAATTCAAGTTTGGAAGAAATGACTCAAAAATATCAAGCAAAGAGTTTGGAAGAGTATCCGGATATTTTTCCTTTGGAGTATTACGAAGAAGAAAAAATAAAGGAAATTTCAAAAATATTTGCTTGAAAAGGGAAATTAAAATTTAGGAGGAAACAAAAAGAATGAAGGAATTTATACATCAATTGAAGGACAGAGTATTAGAGGGATATTTAGTAACAAGAGAAGATACTGCAAAACTACTAAGTATTTCTATCGAGAAAGAAGAAGAGTTAAAAGAATTATTACAGGCAGCCAATGAGATTCGAGAGAAATTTTGTGGAAACTTTTTTAATCTATGTACGATTTTGAATGCGAAGTCAGGTCGTTGCTCAGAAAATTGTAGATACTGTGCTCAGTCGGCTCATTTTAAAACAAATGCTGATGTTTATCCATTGGTAAGTAAGGAAGTTGCCTTGGAAGCTGCAAAAGAAGTGGAAGTGGAAGGGGCTCATCGTTTCTCTTTGGTAACCAGTGGAAGAGGATTACAAGGAAAAGAAGAAGAGTTAGATAAATTACAAGAGATTTATCGATATTTAAAAGAAAATACAGACTTGGATTTATGTGCTTCTCATGGAATTTGTAGCAAAGAGGCATTACAAAAATTGAAAGACTCCGGAGTAAAAACCTACCACCATAATTTAGAAAGTTCTCGAAGATTTTATCCCACGATTTGTACTTCCCACACTTTTGACGATAGAGTGAATACGGTAAAATATGCTCATGAAGTAGGATTACAAGTATGTAGTGGTGGAATTTTCGGTTTGGGAGAAACAGAAGAAGATAGAATAGATATGGCTTTTGACTTACGAGAATTAAGAGTACATTCTGTACCTATCAATATTTTAACACCAATTCCCGGAACTCCTTTGGAAAATAATAAAGAAATCGATCCGAAAGAACTATTAAAAGATATTGCAATCTATCGATTCATTTTACCAAAAGTATCGATTCGATATGCGGGAGGGCGAGTAAAATTAGGAGAATATGCAAAGCTTGGATTGGAAGGAGGAGTCAATTCCGCTTTGACAGGAAATTTCTTAACGACAACAGGAAACACTATTGAAAGTGATAAAAAAATGATTAAGGAGCTTGGTTATGAATACTAAAGGATATTTTGTCATTGGAACAGATACCGATATTGGAAAAACTTTTTGTAGTACTTTGTTATATCATGGAATCAAAGATAAAAATGGAATGTATTATAAGCCGGTGCAGAGTGGAGGGATTTTGAAGGAAGGAAAGCTATATGCTCCGGATGTTCTTTCTCTATGTCAGTTTGAAGGAATTCCTTACCAAGAAGATATGGTGAGTTATGTCTTAGGGCCGGAAGTATCGCCCCACTTAGCAAGTGAAATCGAGGAAAAGACTTTAGATTTAGATAAAGTGAGAAGTCATTTTCAAGAACTTTGCAAAAAATATGACTACTTAATCGTAGAGGGAGCAGGAGGATTGCATGTTCCTTTAATTCGAGATAAATTTTATATCTACGATTTAATTCGAGAATTCAACTTTCCTGTAATTTTAGTCAGCAGTGCAAAGGTGGGTTCTATCAATCATGCGGTATTAACCATGGAATCCTTAGAAAAATTAGGAATTCCTCTACATGGAATTATTTTCAATCGAGTGAAGAATACAGAAGAGTCTAAAATTTATGAACAAGATAATATGAATATTATTTTACAAAAAGCTCCTACTAAAAACCATTTGGTAATTTTAGAGGGAAAGAAAGAAATTCCGCAAGAAGATTTGAATTTATTTTTGAAGGGAGAGGCAAATGAAGAAACGAAGTGAATTACAAGAAAAAGATCTTCAATACATTTTTCACCCTTGTGCTCAGATGAAAGATTTTGAAGAAAATCCTCCTTTGGTCATTCAAAAAGGAGAAGGATTGTACTTGATAGATGAAGAGGGAAAGAGATATATGGATTGTATCTCCAGCTGGTGGGTAAATTTATTCGGTCATGCGAATCGTCGTATCAATCAAGTGGTAATGGAGCAAATTAACAATTTAGAACACGTTATTTTTGCAAGTTTTTCTCATAAACCTGCCATTGACTTAGCAGAAGCTTTAGTAGAAGTATTGCCAAAGGGAATCAATAAATTCTTATTTGCAGACAATGGTTCTTCTTGTATTGAAATGGCTTTGAAGTTGAGTTTCCAATATCATTTACAAACGGGAAATCCTCAAAAAATGAAATTTATTTCCTTAGAAAATGCCTATCATGGAGAAACCATAGGAGCTTTGGGAGTAGGAGATGTGGATATTTTCACACAAACTTATCGTCCTTTAATCAAAGAGGGAAGAAAGGTCAGAGTTCCTTATCTTGATTCCAGAAAATCGGAAGAAGAATTTCAAAAATATGAAGAAGAGTGTATTCAAGAATTAAGAGACTTGATCGAAAGTTCTCATCATGAAATAGCCTGTATGATTGTGGAACCTATGGTACAAGGTGCCGCAGGAATGTTGATGTACTCAGCTAATTATTTAAGACAGGTACGAGAGTTGACAAAGAAATACAATATTCACTTAATTGATGATGAAATTGCGATGGGCTTTGGGAGAACCGGAAAAATGTTTGCTTGTGAACATGCAGGGATTACTCCCGATATTATGTGTCTAGCAAAGGGCTTATCCAGTGGATATTATCCGATTGCTTTGGTATGTATTACAACGGATATTTTCAATGCTTTTTATGCCGACTACAAAGAAGGAAAATCTTTCTTACATTCTCACACTTATTCCGGAAATCCTTTGGGATGTCGAATTGCTGTGGAAGTTTTAAAAATCTTTAAAGAAGAGAATATCCTAGCAATGGTACAAGAAAAGGGAGCTTATCTTCAAGCGAAGATGGAAGAATTATTTGAGGGAAAGGATTATGTAAAATCTTATCGAAGAATAGGAATGATAGGAGCAATTGAGATTCATGAAATTCCGGGACAAGAACGAGTTGGAAGAAAAATTGCCGCTTTGGCTTTAGAAAAAGGAGTTTTAATTCGACCTATTGGAAACATTGTATATTTTATGCCACCTTATATTATTACAAAAGAAGAAATCAATACTATGTTACAAGTTTGCAAAGAATCTATTGAGGAGTATTTAAAGGCAACGAAAAACTAGGAGAGAGGTGTATGAAAGTGAAGAAAGTATGGGCAGCTTATTTTAGTGCAACGGGAACAACCGAAAAAGTAGTAACAGGATTGGCAAAGTCTTTAGCAAAAAAGATGCAAGTAGAATTTGATTGTTTTGATTTTACACTTCCTGATGTTAGAAAATGTGAAACACCTTTTCAAGAGGGCGATGTTGTAGTATTTGGAACTCCTACGATTGCGGGAAGAGTCCCAAATGTATTGTTAAAATATTTAGCAACCATAGAAGGAAGAGGAGCTTTGGCAATTCCTATTTCTCTCTATGGAAATCGAAACTATGACGATTGTTTGATAGAACTTCGAGATATTTTAGCAAAGGCTAATTTTTATCCCATTGCAGCAGGAGCTTTCATCGGAGAACATTCTTTTTCTAGAATTTTGGGAGCAGGGAGACCTGATGAAAAAGATATGGCAATAGTGGAAGAATTTGCAGAAAAAATTGTGAAAAAAATAGAAACGGGGGATAAGACTTTAATTGAAGTCAATGGAACTCCTGCTCCTTACAGATGGTATTATCAACCTAGAGATCGTCAAGGAAATCCGGTAGATATTCGAAAAGTAAAACCTTTGACAAATGATAAGTGTACCGATTGTAAAATCTGTGCAAAAGTTTGTCCTATGGGTTCTATTTCTTTTGAAAATGTTCGAGAAATTCCAGGGATTTGTATTAAATGTTGTGCTTGTATTAAAAAATGTCCGGAAAATGCAAAATATTATGAAGATGCGGGATATTTATATCATCAACATGAGTTAGAAGAAGGATATACAAGAAGGGCTGAGCCGGAATATTTTGTATAATGTTTTGAAAAGCTCTTGTAAAAAGAACAGAACTGTGTTATGATAGGGGCACATGAAAAAGGGAGTAGTTTCAAATATAGTATCAACAATCCCGATGTGAATACATCTGGTACTATAGCCTAAGTAGGTAACAAGACTTTTGATGTAAAGCAGGGGCTTTATATCAAAAGTCTTTTTTATTAAATAACATGGAGGAAGATATGGCGAGTGTAAAAGGTTTGACGACAGAACAAGTCAAAAAGCTACAAGAACAATATGGAAAAAATGCCTTGATAGAAGAAGAAAAGGAAAGTATTTTTCTTGTATTTTTAAAACAATTTAAAGATGCTTTGGTGATGATTTTAATTGCAGCCTCTATTGTATCTGCTGTTTCTGGAAATATAGAGAGTACCTTTGTAATTATTTTAGTCTTGATTGTGAATGCTGTCATTGGAACGGTACAGCATGTGAAGGCACAGAAATCCATGGATAGTTTGCGGAAATTATCAGCACCAAAGTCCAAGGTTATGAGAGATGGAAATAAAGTAGAGATTGATGCTTTTGATTTAGTTCCGGGAGATTTAGTATTTGTAGAAGCAGGAGATATTATCCCAGCAGATGCAAAAATTATTGAATCCTATTCTCTCTTAGTCAATGAAAATTCTTTGACAGGAGAGTCCAATTCTGTTGAAAAAAGTCCTAGTGCTGAAGATATGTCTGATTTGCCTTTAGGAGATAGAACCAATGTGGTGTATTCCGGAAGTTTAGTAAATTATGGGCGAGCTGTGATTCAAATTACAAAAATTGGGATGGAGACAGAAATTGGAAATATTGCAAAATTATTAGGAGAAACAAAGGAGAAAATGACTCCTTTGCAAAAAGCTTTGGATAGTTTTGGAAAGAATTTAACCATAGTGATCCTAGTCTTGTGTGCTTTGATTTTTGGAATTTATGTATACCATGGAAATTCTATTATGGAATCTTTATTATTTGCAATTGCTTTAGCGGTTGCAGCAATTCCTGAGGGATTAAACCCCATCATCACCATAGTATTATCTTTAGAAACACAAAAGCTGGCAAAGCAAAATGCTATTGTCAAAGAACTAAAATCTGTGGAATCTTTAGGATCGATTTCCATTATTTGTTCTGATAAGACAGGAACGTTAACACAAAATAAAATGACGGTAAAAAAATTATATTTAGATGCTAAGGTTTTACAGGAAACAGCTTTACAAGCGGAAAATACTACACATAAAATGATGTTGGAAGAATGTATTTTCTGTTCAGATGCCACAGAAACCGTGGGAGATCCTACGGAAACAGCTTTGGTAGTACTTGCAGCAAACTATGGACATGATGTACAAGCTTTAAAAGAAGAACATCCAAGATTATCAGAAATTCCATTTGATTCGGATCGTAAATTGATGAGTGCAGTCTATACCAAAGAAGATAAATACATTATGTATACGAAAGGGGCTTTGGATAGTCTATTACCTCGATTAGTGAAAATTGATATTGATGGAGAAGTACGAGATATTACAGAAGCAGATATTGAAAGAATTAAATTAGTCAATGAAAAATTTGCCGAAGATGGAATGAGAGTATTAAGCTTTGGATACCGATATATGAAGTCAAAAGATATTACTCTCTTTGACGAAGAAAAATATGTATTCTTAGGACTTGTTGGAATGATAGATCCTCCAAGAGAAGAATCCATTCAAGCAGTTGCCGAATGTAGACGAGCTGGAATTAAACCGATTATGATTACAGGAGATCATAAAATTACAGCAAGAACCATTGCAAGACAAATTGGGATTTTTGAAGAAGGAGATCTAGTATTGGAAGGAGTCGATGTGGAAAAACTTTCTCAAGAAGAATTGATTGAAATGGTTCCTAAGGTATCTGTTTATGCAAGAGTTTCTCCGGAACATAAGATTCGTATCGTTTCTGCTTGGCAAAGTCTAGGGAAAATTTGTGCTATGACAGGAGATGGCGTAAATGATGCTCCTGCATTAAAAAGAGCAGATATTGGAATTGCTATGGGAATTACAGGGACAGAAGTTTCTAAGAATGCAGCTTCTTTAATTTTAGCAGATGATAATTTCTCTACCATAGTCAAAGCGATTACGATAGGAAGAAACATTTATCGAAATATTAAAAACTCTATCGGATTTTTATTATCGGGAAATATGGCAGCTATTTTGGCAGTTGTTTATGCTTCTTTTGCGAATTTACCTGTCATCTTCTCAGCTGTACAGTTACTATTTATCAACTTATTAACCGATAGCTTACCGGCGATTGCGGTGGGAGTAGAACCCGGAAATGAAGATGTCTTGGATGAAAAACCAAGAGATCCCAAAGAAGGAATTTTGACAAGAGATTTCTTACAAAGAATTTCTTTAGAAGGAATTCTAATCACGATTTTTATTGTGATTGCCTTTCATATTGGACTAGCGGGAGGAAATGCTTTAAAAGGAAGTACTATGGCATTTTCTGTGCTTTGTTTGGCTAGATTATTTCATGGGTTTAACTACCGAGGAAAACGAAATGTTTTTGCCATAGGATTGCTAAAAAATAAAATGGCAATTGCCGCCTTTTTTATAGGTTTTGTATTATTAAACGGAGTGTTGTTTACTCCGGCTTTGTATAAAACTTTTGGAATTGCAGCTTTAAACTTAGAACAATATCTTATGATTTATGTTCTGGCTTTTTTCCCAACGGTAATTTTACAAATTGTAAAATGGATCAAATATAGATAAGAGAAAGAAAAGAACTCTATTCGATTGTATAGGGTTCTTTTTATTTTATAGAAGATATTGGAAAATAGATAGAAAAAAAAGAGAAATTATGATATTATAACGTATGTATTTTAATTTTTAGGAGGAAAATATGAAAACGATTTTATTAGGAATGTTATTATTAGGAAGTGTTGCCTATGCAAAAGTAGAAGATGTATTGGGAACCTGGATTACAGAAAAAGCAGATACAGAAAACCAAATTATTGTAGAAATTTATCAGGCACAGAATGGAAAATATAATGGAAGAGTTTTAGAACTTACCATGCCGATATATACAGAGGGAGAATATCAAGGGAAAGAGAGAATGGATTTACAAAACCCGAATCCACAGTTAAAGCACAGAAAATTAGTAGGAATTGATTTTGTAAGTAACTTTGATTATAACGAGGGAAAAGACAAATTTGAAAATGGAAATATCTATTCTCCTATCAATGGGAAAACATATCATAGTTATATGCAATTACAAAAAGATGGAAGATTGTTAGTGAAAGGAAGCATCGATAAATCAGGGTTAATTGGTAAAAAACAATATTGGACAAGATATAAAAAATAACATTTCATCAAAAATAGTCCTTGAAAAAAATAGGTTGTGGGGGTATAATCATAGGAACACATATAAACTATATTTTTTAAGGGAGGCACTATATGAAGAAAGTATTTACATTATTACTTGGATTGTTAGCTGTTCTTTTTGTTGCTTGTGGGGAAAAGCAATCAAATACAGAAGGACAGGAAAAAGTAGTCGTTGTGTCACAAGGGGCAAAACCTAAGAGTTTGGATCCTTATATGTATAACGAAATTCCTGGACTTGCCGTTACAAGACAATTTTATGATAGCCTATTTAAAAAAGAAGATGATGGAAGTATTACTCCATTGCTTGCAGAAAGTTATGAATATAAGACACCGACAGAACTTTGGATTACTTTAAGACAAGGGGTAAAATTCCATAACGGAGATACTTTGACAGTAGATGATGTTTTGTTCAGTTTTCAACGTATGAAAGAAACACCGGCTTCTGCCATTATGATTTCTGATATTGAGAAAGTAGAAGCAGTGGATGATAAAACCTTTAAAATTATTTTAAAACAAAGTTCGGCTCCACTATTATTTAGTTTATCTCATCCGTTGACTTCTATCTTAAACAAAAAATATGTAGAAGAACACCAAGGAAATATTTCAACAGAACCTATGGGAACAGGACCTTATAAATTTGTTTCTTGGGGAGATGGAGAAAAAATTGAAATGGCAGCCTTTGATGATTATTTCCGAGGAAGAGCAAAAGTGGATAAGGTTATCTTCCGAGAAATTATTGAAGATAGTAGTCGTTTGGCAGCATTGGAAACCGGAGAAATTGATATTGCTTATGATATGACAGCGATTGATTCCGGAACGATTGAAGCGAAAGATAACTTGGTTTTAATTTCAGAACCGACAACGGCAGTAGAATATATTTGTTTAAACAACCAAAAATCACCATTTGATAATAAACTATTCCGTAAGGCTTTGGACTATGCCATTGACAGACAAAGTATTGTAGACTCTGTGTATATGGGAAGAGCGAAAATTACAAATTCTATTGTAAACCCAAATGTATTTGGTTTCTATGACGGTTTAAATAAATTTACTTTTGATCCGGAAAAAGCAAAGGAATTGATTGCAGAATCCGGAATTAAAAATCCGAAATTTACTTTATCTATCAATGAAGGATCTGACAGACAACAAGCAGCTCAAATCATTCAAGCAAACTTACGAGATGTTGGAATTGATATGCAAATTCAAATTTTAGAATGGGGAACTTATTTACAAAGTACTGCGGAAGGAAAATTTGAAGCTTTCTTAGGTGGATGGATGTCAGGAACTTCCGATGCAGATATCGTATTGTTCCCATTATTAGATACAAAATCTTTTGGAAGTGCCGGAAACAGAGCTAGATACTCAAATCCTGCCTTTGATAAATTAGTAGAAGATGCTAGAAGCGAATTAGATGTAGAAAAGAGAAAAGAGCTATACAAAGAAGCACAATTGATTCTTCAAGAAGATACCCCTATGACCATTATGTATGCAAAGAATAAGAATATAGGAGTAAATAAAAGAATAAAAGGATTCATTTATGATCCGACGAATGTACATAGCTTATACACTTTGGAAATTGCAGAATAAGGGGGAAAGAACGTGAACGTAGATATCAATTACATTTTAGATTTAACAGAAGAATTATTATCCATTCCAAGTCCTGTGGGATACACTCATTTAGGAATTGCCAGAATTGCAGAAGAATTAGATAAATTTGGAATTCGATATGAATATACTAAAAAAGGAGCTATCCTAGCTTTTGTGGAAGGAGAAAATCGAGAGTATCGAAAAATGATTTCCGCTCATATTGATACTTTGGGAGCAGTAGTACGAAATGTGAAAGCAAATGGACGATTGGAACTTACGAACACAGGAGGATATGCTTGGGGCTCTGTGGAAGGAGAAAATGTATTAGTGCATACTCTTTCCGGAAAAGTGTATGAAGGGACTTTGTTACCTGTGAAAGCTTCTGTTCATACCTATGGAGATGTGGCAAGAGAATTACCAAGAATTGAAGAAAATATGGAAGTTCGTATTGATGAAGATGTCAAAACGGCCGAAGATGTTTTGAAGTTGGGAATTTTACAAGGAGATTTTGTGTCTTATGAAACAAGAACAAGACGACTTGCCAATGGATATATTAAATCTCGATATTTAGATGATAAACTTTGTATTGCACAAGTGTTTGGATATTTAAAATACTTAGCAGATACTGCTTCAAAACCAAAATCAGACTTGTATATTTACTTCTCTAATTTTGAAGAAATCGGGCATGGAGTATCTTTATTTCCGGAAGATTTAGATGAATTTATTTCCATTGATATTGGACTGGCTGCAGCAGATGCTCATGGTGATGAAAAGAAAGTGAATATCATTGCGAAAGACAGTCGAAGTCCTTATGACTTTGCATTAAGAAAAAAATTAGTAGAGGCAGCGGAAGCAGCAGACATTCCGTATACAGTAAGTGTAAACTATCGTTATGGTTCCGATGCAACCACTGCAATCTTACAAGGTTTTGATTTTAAATATGCTTGTATCGGACCAAGTGTCGATGCATCCCATCACTATGAAAGAACACATAATGATGGAATCATTGCAACTGTAGATTTGATGATTGCATACTTATAAGGAATGGAGGTTCTTTGTCAAATAGTGTTGATGAAGAATAAAATATGAAATTTTTAAGAGGATTTTAGAGATTTTGAAGACAAAATCTCTAAAGTCCTTTTTTCTATCCTGAAAAAATAAAATCGTATCTTAAATTTAGGGTAGCACAAAAAAGAACCCAAAGATTCTAAGCATATGTCTATGAAATAAAAAAAATTGTTTAAAAATTGGGATTGATTTGCGCTATCCCCTGCATAATAAGAATTCTTTGTCGAAAATGAGAAAATCTACGGAA
>UMHQ01080270.1_pt1 | contig 28178 bp, 25 predicted proteins | sample 1965531 | NCBI WGS metagenome assembly UMHQ01 (sample SAMEA4836098, study PRJEB28245) | human gut metagenome | biome: gut microbiome; material: fecal sample | place: Denmark | collected 2008 | reverse complement strand
CGGATTAACAATCCTCTAATCAATGCAAAGCGTTATGAGAGTTTATCATTATGTTTTGTTAGCCAGTTGCGTATGTATGATGTCCGCCCAGGCGGCTACGATTGTTGCTGAGCTTCCTGAATCGCAAAGCGTATCACAGACCGCCACTATGGCGAGAACATCGGGGCAAGAGCTTCTGGACAAAGTAAAGGGCCTGCAAAATGGAATATATGCCGGCGGCAATAACAACAGTGTTGGGAATTGGTCGGTAAACGGCGAAGGCACCTGGGTTAACCAGGATGATGTAGGCTCCATTACATTATGCGGTCGCTCCGGAGTAGCGGGGTCTTCCTTTGCCATGGTTCTTGGAGGGCCGCAGGAGGGGGATTCCGTTTCTTCCATTACGTTTTCCTGCAATACTCCTTCTTCTGTAATCAGCAGTTATTCCATGGTGCTTGCCGTATATGATTCAACCGGCACTCTGGTTGAGGAACTTTCCAAGATACAGGACTTTTCATTTACCTCTACATCGGAAACAACGACAATTTCCCTGGATATGTCGGCGGCTCCCCTTACCTGGGAGGAAGGGTATAAGGTAGTTGCCGGAGTACGCGGTGGTGCTGGAGGCGCTACTTCCGCTTATACAATTACAGGTATACAGGTTTCCTATGAAACGGTTCCCGAGCCTGCCGCAGCGTCTTTGGGCCTGTTGGGCCTGGGAGCTATGCTGTTGCGCCGCAGACGTTCATAGTAAATATCCTCGTTATTCGGGAGGCAGCTGAAAAGCTGCCTCTTTTTTATTTTCGGAACGGGAATATGTCTTTGTTTTTGGGGTAGTTGCGAAAGGAGAGAGATTCATAGTGCTAATCCCTCAGTGATTGCTCGAAAGCGCGGTACTGCACGGCTTCATACAAATGGACATCCTGAATATCAGAAGTTCCTTCCAAATCCGCTATGGTTCGGGCCACCTTTAAAATGCGGTCATAGGCTCTGGCGGAAAGGGCCAGTTCTTCCACGGCGCGGAGCAGGATAGCCCTCCCTTCCGGCAGCAGACGGCAATACTTCTGGAGCGCTTTTCCGGAAAGGGCCGCATTATTTCGGAAAGGCGTTCCTGCGTATCTGCTGGACTGGAGCCGCCGTGCGGCCGCCACGCGTTCCCGGATACTGGCGGAACATTCTCCGGCAGGCGCGGAAGCCAGAATGGAGGGATCCACGGCGGGAACTTCCATCAGCAGGTCAAACCGGTCCAGCAGCGGGCCTGAAATTTTGCGGCGGTAGCGTGCGATCTGCGCCGGGGGGCAGGTGCAGGCTCTTCTTCTGTCTCCCAGATAACCGCAGGGACACGGATTCATGGCGGCTGCCAACATGAAACGGCACGGAAATGTCATGGTGCCGGAAGCGCGGGAAATAACTACCTGGCCGGTTTCCAGCGGCTGCCGCAGGGTTTCCAGAGCGGCACGGCGGAATTCCGGCAATTCATCCAGAAAGAGGACGCCGTTGTGAGCAAGGGATACTTCTCCCGGCGTGATATTCGCACCTCCCCCCATCAGCCCGGCATCGGAAATGGTGTGGTGGGGAGCCCGGAACGGACGCTGGTCCACCAGGCCGTTCCCCCGTTTCAGCAGACCGCATACGGAGTGGATTTTACTGGTCTCCAGCGCTTCTTCCGGACTCAGAGGCGGAAGAATGGTCGGGAGCCTTTGCGCCAGCATGGATTTGCCGGACCCCGGAGAGCCGCAAAGCAGGATATTATGGCCTCCTGCCGCTGCAATCTCCATGGCGCGGCGTGCATAAGGCTGCCCCTTGATTTCGTCAAAATCCACAGCGGCGTCTTTGTCCTGTGGAGCATGGGCCTCTCGCCCTGAACCTGTAAATGGAGGCGGCAGGGCGTCGGAAGTAAGCAAATGCCAGGCTTCTCTCAGGGAAGAAACGGGGTAAATTTCCACACCCTGTACGGGCGTCCCTTCATAGGCATTGGCTTGCGGCAGCATGATGCGCTTCCTGCCCATGCGCCGCGCTTCCATGATTTGCGGCAGAATGCCTTGCACGGGGCGTACGGTTCCGTCCAGGGCCAGTTCTCCCACAATGCACCAGGCAGAAGCGTCCATCTCCTTTTCAGCCGCTCCCGCAACCATTCCCAGGGCGATGGGAAGGTCGAATCCGGGGCCCTGCTTCCTTAAATCCGCCGGAGCCAGATTAACGACGAAGATACCCTGCTGAAAGGGAAGGCCGCTGTTTTGTATGGCCGTGTCCACGCGCTGCCCGCTTTCTTTCACGGCCGCATCCGGAAGGCCGACAATAAAGGTGCGTTTTTCCGCCATGGGGCGGAAATCCACTTCCACCTCCACTTCTACGCCATCTACGCCCAGGACGGTGGAGGAATACAGTCGCGTCATCATTCATCCATGCTAGGAAATGGATGGCAAAAAGGAAGGAAAATAACGAAAAATATAAAAATATCTAACAAATAGTTCAGCGCCGGGAAGCACGCCGGAGAATTTCCCGTTCCTCCTCCGTCAGGCTGGACAGGCCGGACCTGGATATTTTTTCCATGATTTCATCCACCTCCTTTTCAGAGGGGTAAGCCTGTGCCGGGCGGCGGCTGGAAGGCTCAGGGGAATAGTGGGAAGAAGAGGCGGCTTTCCGTCTTGGGGAAGACAGCTTTTCCTTCCATAAAATCAGCAATGTCAGAATAAATCCGGCGAACATGCCGCCCAGATGGCCGGCTTCCCCGCCCGCATTGTTCCATTGGAAGATAATGACGGCTGCGGCGACTCCGAGAACGGCCAGGGCAAACTGGCGCACGCTCAAATTAACCGGAGGAAACAGAAGCTGTACCCGGGCATGGGGAAAGAGCACCGCGCATGCGGCCATGATGCCGTAAATGGAACCTGAGGCCCCCACCATGGGAATGAAGCGCCATTCCGGATCAAAAAATCCCATGTACCCCAGCAGGGAGGAAAACAGGGCTGCAGCCACGCCGCAAAACAGGTAATACAGCAGGAAGCGCCAATGGCCGAAACGTTCTTCTACAACCGGGCCGAAAAACCACAGGGCAATCATGTTGAACATGATGTGCCCCAGATTGGCGTGAAGAAACTGATAGGTAAGCAACCGCCATAATTCCCCCTCGTGAAAGCACGTATATTCGCTGTAAGCTCCGTAAAGCTGGATCAAGTCCAAATGGACAGGCGGGTAAATATTCCTTGGGATGTCCACTTGGAAGAAGAATCCCAGGATAAAGATGACTACATTGAGCAGAATCAGCCAGTGCACCATGACGGCGCTGCGCTGGTCAAACAGATGATTCCGTACCGTATCTCCCCAGTTCTCGTTCTCCGCTCGCATATTAGGCCGCATGTAATCGCGTTCAGAACCTTTTGACAAGGAAAATAGCTGTTCCGTTCAAGGAAGGACAGCTGATGTTCCGTATCATTTCCAGAGCGCGGCAGGCAGCAGATCCGGCGGCAGATCCGTTCCGCACACGAGATGTCCGGCAAGCTGGGCGGCGGACCAGGGGGAAGTGGTCACCCCCTTGCTGCCCAGCCCGGAGAAGACGAACTGACCGTCCAGCCCGGGAATGGGACCGGCGACCGGCTGGCTGCGGCGGATGATGGGGCGGACGGCGGCACGGGCGCGGATGACGTCCATGTTCCCGGAATAGCGTTTAACAAGGTCCAGCATCAATTCTTGGACGGCGGGGGCTTCCGGAATGCCGGGAGCATCCCACGCCCACGCGTAGGTGGCCCCGAAGCGCCAGAAAGAACCGTTATGAACCAGCCAGTGTCCGAAATGCAGGATGCCGGCATGCCAGTCCAGCTCTTTCAAGTCCAAGTCCAGAATGGTTCCTTTGGAGGGGCGCCCCTTCAGCGGAGACATGTCCGGATGAAGCCCGGCTTCCCAGCCGGTACACCAGACTATGTGGGAAAACGTGCGACCGTTCCAATGGAAAAGACCGTTTGCATCCGGCCGGATATCTGTGGGGGATACATCCGCTTCCACAAAACGGGCCTGTTCCATAAAAAAACGCCGCATAGCAGTGACCATGTTTTCCACGTGCAGCACGGCGGAACCTCGCGTATAGGCGGCTTTCCCGCGGCCTTCCCAGTGTTCCGGCCATGGAAAAAGAGGTCCGGCATAGGCGCAGGATTCCGGAGCCGTCTGGCGTTCCTGCCAGATTTCAAACTGGTCCTCCGTCTCCACTTCCCGGAAAATCGGAGTTTTCTGCCACCAGGACCCGCCTAATTCCCGTTCCGTCTCCGGGTAAAAGGCCTCTGCCGCCGCCAGGCATTCTTCCTGCCTCCATCCGGGGCGGAAGGCGCGGCCCGTCAGGGGGTTTACCAATCCGGCCGCCACCCGGGAGGCCGTTTCCGCTACGGGGCGGTCTGCAACCGTAAACTCCGCGCCGCGGCGTTTCAATTCCCACGCCAGACAACTTCCGGCAATTCCCTGGCCGATGATAAGGATGTTCATGATAGATAGATAAAGAACCGGAAAATCCCGGAAATGAAAGAGGAAAGCGGAGGGGAGGCGGTACCGCTCCCCCCGGAGGAAAGGCGTGCTGCAGGTGTCCCTTCCCCTGCGGCGCCGGAAGAACGGCTCTGCTTACAGGGCGGCGATGATGGCATCACCCATTTCCGCCGTATTCACGCGGATTTCTCCGGGAGCTCCCGTAGCCAGGTCGCCCGTGCGGCAGCCCTGGTCAATCACGCGGCGAACGGCGGAGTCAATGGCGTCTGCCGCTGTTTTTTCTCCCAGGGAGTAGCGCAACAGCATGGAAAGGGAAAGAATCTGGGCGATCGGGTTTGCAATGCCCTTGCCGGCGATATCCGGAGCGGAGCCTCCGGAGGGTTCGTAAAGGCCGAAGAACAGGCCGTTGTCCTGTGCGCCCTGGCACAGGCTGGCGCTGGGCAGCATGCCCAGGGAACCGCAAATCATGGCCATTTCATCGGAAAGAATGTCCCCGAACAGGTTTTCCGTCACCAGCACGTCGAACTGGCGGGGATTGCGCACCAGCTGCATGGCTGCATTGTCCACGTACATATGCAGCAATTCCACGTCGGGATAATCCTTGGAAACTTCAATCATTGTCTCGCGCCACAGCAGGGAATTGGTCAGCACATTGGCTTTGTCCACGCTGGTGACGCGCTTGCGGCGGCCGCGCGCAGCCTCGAACGCCACTTTGGCGATGCGCACCATCTCGCTTTTATGGTAGCGCATGGTATCCACGACGACTTCGTCGTCTCCCTCCCGTTCGCGGAAACGGGGCTGGCCAAAATACAGGCCGCCAGTCAATTCCCGGACGCATAAAATATCGAATCCGCCTTCAATCAGTTCATTCTTGATGGGGGAGGCATGGGTCAAGGCCGGAAGGCATACGCCCGGACGCAGGTTGGCATACAAGCCGAAATGTTTTCTCAGAGGCAGCAGGGCTCCGCGTTCCGGTTGTTCATTGGCGGGGAGATGCTCCCATTTGGGACCGCCCACGGAGCCGAACAGAACGGCGTCCGCCTCTTCGCAGGCGCGAATGGTTTCTTCGGGAAGAGCCTTGCCGCAGTGGTCAATGCCCGCACCCCCTACAAATGCCTCCTTGCGGCTTACGGTAAAGCCAAACTTGCCGCTTACGGCATCCAGAACCTTCAGAGCCTGTGCCATGACCTCGGGCCCGATGCCGTCGCCGGCCAAGACAGCAATATGATGGTGATGTTCACTCATGTCGCTGAAAGTCTGGTCATTCTCCTTTCAAAGGTCAAGAAAACACCGTTGCCATGACCGCGCCGCGGAAGCCTTTTTGCGTCAAAAAGCCTGCAAGAGTAAAAAAGTACTTGCCAAACGCCCGTACCTCCAGTAAAAATCCCTCCGCGTTCCATGGAATGCAAACTCCCCTGTAGCTCAGCGGTAGAGCGGGTGACTGTTAATCACTAGGTCGTTGGTTCGAGCCCAACCGGGGGAGCCACTAATTTTCTAAGCCCTGTAATTTTAATGGATTACAGGGCTTCTTTTTTGTCTGTTTTGAGGCTGGAAAGGTGAAAAACCGCGGAAAAACGACCATAAGTGCTGACTAAATGTCATTTTTTGATTCCGTTCTGGCGTAAAATTGGCGTTTCGGGGAAAATCATAAAACGCCTAAAGTCTAATCTGGCGGCATGCTTAAGGCGTGTACCGGCATATTCATGTTTGGACAGCATCCCGGATTGCAAAAAGGGAAACACGGTTGTTTTTCCTTCAGGAGGGAAATGATGGATGTATCGTCTGCCTGGAAGATGCGGTTCCGGAAAGAGTATTGGGGGAAAGATGTTGGAACCGGAAAATGGCTCTGAGTCGTACATTTTTTCGTTCACGCTAATTTTAAGCAAGTTATGATTTTTATGTCTCCGATTTTGAAACCGTGCATTCCAACGCAGCGTCTTGAATGCTGCACATAGCGCGGATGTTGCGGAGAAGGAAAGGAGGTCATGGCGCAATGCATAAGGCATTTCTGGAATGGTGTTGCTCGCTAAAAAGCGCAGGTATTTTGAGAAGGAGGGTGATGACAATAAAATTACTGAAATAATTGCAGTAAAAACATTGACCCGCCGCAATAATTCAGTAGGTTGGTATTGTTGACGGAAAATAACGGACGATAAGCTGCTGCGCATTTGAAAACATGAAAAAACATGATGTTGCTTATTTATGCAGAAATGAAGGCGTTGCAACCCTGTTTGAAAGAACAGGGGATATCCCTATGAGCTGCAAGCTGCAAGAGTGGTTTCAGGGAAAATGCATGGCTTCCGGCGATCATATCCGGGCCGACGTGTTCCCGTCCGGCAGGGGGCTGGCGGCGGATGGCGAAAGACAGGCTTTGGAAAAGTTGTGAAAACATATCTGGATAAAAATGTTTATGAGGCGGCTTTAGAACGCATAGCCTATTGTTTCCAAGAGTTTGACAATGTCCTGGTGTCTTTTTCGGGCGGCAAGGACAGCGGCGTCATGCTTAATCTCTGCTATCGTTACGCCGCCGAACAGGGCCTTCTGGATAAGCTGTCCATGTATCACCTTGATTATGAGGCCCAATATCAAATGACGACCGAATATGTCACCAGAACATTTCTGGAGCAATTCCCCGGCATTCGTAAGATGTGGTACTGTGTACCGATCAGGGCCCAGTCCGCATGCTCCCTGGGGGAACCTTACTGGACGCCGTGGAGCGCCGCCCAGAAAAAACTGTGGGTGCGACCCATGCCGGAAAATCCCTATGTAATCAACGAAAAGAATCTGGACGTCCCGTTCCGGCACGGTATGGTGGACTATGAATTCCAGGATAAGCTTTCACGCCATTTTGCCAAAAAACACGGAAGTACTGCCGTCATGGTAGGGCTGCGGGCGGATGAAAGCCTCAACAGATACGCCGCCGTTGCCCGCGGCAATAAAAGGACGTCTTATGAGGGAAGGAAGTGGATTACACGGGCTGATGCCGTGACCGTCAGCGCCTACCCTCTTTATGACTGGCGCGTCAGTGACGTCTGGACGGCCAACGCCCGTTTTGGTTTTGACTATAACCGCCTTTACGATCTCCTGTACCAGGCAGGCCTTACGATCGGGCAAATGCGGGTGGCAAGCCCGTTTAATGACTGCGCCCAGGAAAGCCTGAAGCTTTACAAAGTTATTGATCCTGCCAACTGGGCGCGCATGGTTGGGCGCGTCAACGGCGTCAACTTCACAGGTTTGTACGGAGGTACGACGGCCATGGGCTGGAAAACCATCAAACTGCCGCCCGGCCATACCTGGAAGTCCTATTATGAATTCCTGCTTTCCACAATGAACGAGAAAACGGCGGAACACTACAACAACATTTTGGAGAGGTCTAAAAAGTACTGGATGAAAGGGGGCACCGTCGATCCCGGAACTGCCGATGAAGTGCTGGCCGCCTATCCTCTGGCGACCGTAACGGGAAAGTCGGGCCGTTACGTCGACCGCGACGTCATTCAGTTTATGGGCTATCCCGACGACATGCCGGTCAGCAATTTCCGGCAGGTGCCTTCCTACAAGCGCATGTGCATCTGCATCATGAAGAATGATTACTTTTGCAAGTACGCCGGGTTCGGTCCAACCAAGGGAGCGATTGCCCGGCGCCGGGCCGCCGTCAATAAATACCGCAATATTTTATGAAAACCTCCTATCAATCCCCCGTTTACAAAATCCGGCGCGTTCCCCTGGACCAGATACGTTCCAATGCCTATAACCCGAACAGCGTAGCTCCCCCCGAAATGAAGCTGCTCTACCAGAGCATCAAGGAGGACGGTTATACGATGCCTATCGTTTGTTATAAGCTGGAGGACGGGACCTATGAAATCGTGGACGGGTTCCACCGCTGCCAGATCATGAAGACTTACCGCGATATTTACGAACGGGAGGGTGGCATGATGCCGGTGGCCGTAATCGACAAGCCTCTTGGAAACCGCATGGCTTCCACCATCAGGCACAACCGTGCCCGGGGATCTCATAATATCGCCCTCATGACCAATATTATCCAGGAGTTGACGGAGGCAGGCATGTCGGATGCGTGGATACTCAAAAATCTGGGGATGGATGCGGAAGAATTGTTGCGCCTCAAGCAGCTCAGCGGGATTGCCTCCCTGTTCCGGGACGAGGAATTCAGCCGGGCATGGGAATCGAAATAATATCAACCCGGAATCCATGAATAAATATGTCGCTCAACTGCTGGAAGTCATTCAGAAGAAAACAGGCTGTGACACGAGCGGCGCCGTGCGCTGGCTGGCGAATCAGGCCGGGGTGTCGGAAAGAACGGCGTGGTACTGGAAACAGCAGGAGAAACTGAGAAAGGCAACGGAAAAGAACCTCGGCAGAATAGCCGAAGAATTGAAAAAATGAGTAAAATGCCTCACGCCATGCCATTGAATGTTGCAGGGCGCCCGGTTTTTCTTGTTTAATGTGCAGTCTTTTTAAATGGCGGCATGGGTTAGATTGCCGGGGTGCGCCGGCGGGATGTTCTTCCGCTCCCGGCACGGCAGCGAATAAAGATGTTCCGGAGCGGGGCAATGATACAGCCTGTTTACCGTTGTTCCGGACAGGTTGGAATAGGTTCGGGAATTGTGTTCCTTCATGCCGGAAAACATGATGGCCTGTTCCAGAACAGGCTGTCCACAGATGACCGCATTCATCTGTTTCCGGCCGTGTGAACAGTGCGGGAACGGTTTCTTAAAGAGTAGTTGCATCCTGATATTTTTTGGATTATATCATTTTTCATGAAATGGCTTTTGATTTTCCTGATAAGTCCCTGCATGGCTTTTGCTGAAAGTATCAGGGGAGTCGTGATTAACGTGATTGACGGCGACACGGTCATCCTTCTGGAAAGGACGCCTGAACAAATGCGTACGCATCGGATACAGCTTGAGGGAATTGATGCGCCGGAAAGGGGGCAGGACGGGTATGAAGGCGCCAAGGAATACCTGGAAAAGCTGATTTGGGGAGAGGCGGTTACAGTCCGGTATACCGAGAATGACAGGTACGGCCGTATTTTAGGGGAAATATGGCATGGAAAAATGTTCGTCAACGAAGAGATGGTGAAGGAAGGATGGGCGTGGATTTATAAAAATTTTTCCGCCAGCCGAAAGCTCGTTTCTCTTGAAAGGGATGCCAGAAAGGCCCAAAAAGGCATCTGGTCTGACCCGAATCCCATATCTCCGTGGGAATGGAGAGCAGCAAAAAGAAAGGAAAAATCTAAGGGGAAAAATACTGGGGAGATCCCTTATTAAATCGTTTTCCGGGAAAATGCCCCGTTCGTGATGCTGCTGGACAGGGGATTTTCAATAAGCAGGAAAAACGGATGCTTTTAACGGCGGGCGCGGTTCAGGAGCATTTCCGTTGTGGCCTGCCCGCCTGCTCCGGTTCAAAGATGGCGGGCAGCGGAGTGTTTGCCCTGGAGCCTTGCCAGGGCCATGTTTCAGGGTTGGCGCGGTAAGGCAGGAGATAATCCACAGCTTTTTGAATGGAAGCCCCGGCGGGTGTTTTCCGGTAACGGTAGTTCTTGTCGCCCATGCGTTCTGCAAGATGCACCAGGTATCCCCATGCCTGAAGAGTGTAAACGCTGTATTGCCAGGGTTCCGCCCGTTTGAGTTCTTCGGGCTGGGATCCGTCGGGAGCGATGTGGCGGTCCAGGTTGGCGAAGGCTTCCGCCAGCCATTGGGCCGCTTCATGACTGCGGCCCAGGAAGGATGCCAAATGGGCGCATTGCGCCACATAAAACAGATAATGGTTGTTGCTGCACGTGTGTGCATGTCTGCCCTGCCTGCTGGTAGTCAGCCATGTGTAATACTGGTTCAGCCACGCGTCCACCTGCTTCCATTCCTCTGCCGTTAGGGCATTGGAGCATTTCAACGCCGTCAAAGTTTCCAGGAATTCGGGCATGCGGTAAAGGTCGATGATGCCTCCTCCGTCTCCTTCCGTCCGGTGTCCGGGGCGAATTTGGGCATATTTCAGATGGGGCTGCATGCGGGTTGCCGGAGCAATGAACCAGGCTTTCAGCCATTGCCCGGCCCTGGAGGCGGCCTGCGGATCCCTGTCGAGTTCATACTGCCGTCCCAGGTTGCAGACCGTGCTGATGAAAGCGGCCATCCTGCCGCTGTCGTCCATGCTGCGGAGCCGTTTGTTCTTTTTGCCGTCAATGGGTTTGTAAGGACCGTCCGGATTGGCGGGGTCCGGCCAGTAATAAAGGGCATAGCTGACATATTCATTGGCCTGCGCTTTTTCTCCGAACAGGCTTTTTTTCTCTCCAAGGGTGATGACGGGTGCGTTCAGAGGACTGCCATGCACCATGGAAAAGAGAAGCGCCGTGAAAGGGAAAAAGATGAACCAAAACCTCCAAAATGCCATTACCCTATTCAAGCAGGAACCTTTTGCCGGGACAACCGGGAAATGGAGCAATGCCCTGATTTCCTTGCAGAGCCATTTCCGGCCGCTTTCCCGGTCATCCGGAGGTGTGGCGCTGCGAAAAGGGATTCCGGAAAGTCAGTCCGGCCCTTTTCCCGGATTGCGGGTTTCCGCATCAGGCCAGATGCATGCCGCCGGTAACGCCAAAGACCTCCGCAGTAATGAAGCTGGATTCCTGGGAGGCGAGAAAGACGTATAGTCCGGAGAGTTCCACAGGTTGCCCTGCCCTTTTGAGAGGCGTTTTCCGTCCGAATTCCGGCAGGTCCTTCTGCAGCTGGCCTCCGGTTACTTGCAGGGCTGTCCAGATGGGGCCGGGAGCCACCACGTTGACCCGGATGCCTTTGGGGGCAACCTGCTTGGCCAGGGAGCGGCTGAACGCGATGATGGCCGCTTTTGTGGAAGCATAGTCCACCAGGTTCTTGCCGGGCTGGTAGGCCTGAATGGAGGAGCAGGTAATGATGCTCGTCCCCGGCTTGAGATGCGGAAGGGCTTCCTTGGCAATCCAGAACAGGGAGAACACGTTTACTTCAAATGTCTTGGTTAATTGTTCCGTGGTAATGTCCCGGATATCTTCCACCGCCACTTGTTTGCCGGCTACCAGGGCCATGATGTCCAGTCCGCCAAGTTTTTCCAAGGCATCCCTGACGAGTTTTTTACAAAAGACTTCATCGCTGAGGTCCCCCGGCAGCAGGACGGCCTTCCGGCCCTCTTTTCTGATGAGTTCCGCCACTTCTTCGGCATCGCTTTGTTCTTCAGGAAGGTAGTTCAAGGCTACGTCGGCTCCTTCGCGTGCGTAGGCAATAGCCGCCGCCCGGCCTATTCCCGAGTCTCCCCCTGTGACCAGGGCTTTTCGTCCACGGAGCCTGTTGCAGCCATGGTAGCTTTGTTCCCCGGAATCCGGCACGGGCTTCATTCCGGATTGCAGTCCGGGGGCTTTCTGCTGCTGCTTTTCATATCTTTCCTGTTGGAATTCACCGCGCGGGTCCTGTATTTCGTTAGTGCCTTCTGTGCTCATTTTTTCGTCAGTCATATTTTGATGCGGAGTTGACGGAAGGGGAAAAGCGCTGCCATGCGGGAAATAGCCGGCAGCATTCCCTTTTCCGGCGTTCTTCATTCCTGTCGTGATGACCAGGCTTCGGACGGCCTGTTCAGGGAAAGACATGTTTTTATTTCAATATGCCAGTGATATTTATTTATATAGGAATTTTCTAAATGTTGTTTTTATTGGCCGGAGAAAGTTATTTGATTTTCAGATTTCCTGAATTTCCCCAATCCACTTTAGGGGAAAAACATCCTTGGGATGATTGATGATTTTAGAATAATTTAATTTCTTCTTCTGTTTTACCACCGTTTTTGATGCCGTCCGTAAGTGAAATATCCGGCTGTATCCGCCAGGAGCGTCGGAAGGGTGGGAATGTCTTTCATTTCTACGGGGGTGCCAGCCGAAGGCGCCGCAGAAAGCCGGTATCTGGATGGTGTCAGCCCGTCCCCAAACGGCTAAGACCGGGGAACGAAGGGAAAAGATATTTCTTTCCTTCCTGTTTACAGGCGGAAAAAAAGAAATGAAAGAAAACGGAATCAGCTTTCTTCCTGTTCCAGTTTCGCTTTCCTGGCCAGGATTTTTTTCATGACGGCACGGCGATCTCCTTCCGGTATTTCCACGGGGTTGCCGCGATAGTCGCTGGTCATGGCGGCCAGGGCCCCTCCTACGTGGCGCATGTTGAAAATCGGCAGTTTCCAGGTGGAAGGCTTTTCCGGATCGGGTATGTAGGCAAAGTCGGAAGCGGGATGTGCCTCCCCGTCCACTTTTTTTGTTTTGGATTCATGGTTGCGGTCCATGAGTAATGGACAACCGCCTTTACCGGCCATGGTGGAAAAGCTCCGGGATAAGACACGGAAATCCGCCTGCCCAACTTAATTAATATGGGAAAGCAGTTTATTCCGGGCTATTTTCTTTTTCCCGCAGAGCGTGCCGGCGCCGCCCGTTTTCCGCTTCCGCGTTTTACCCTTTACAAGAGGGCTGTGATAGATAAGCATGTCCTTATCAATTTATAATTATTCTTATTTATGGAAAATACATATCGTCATGCCCAGCTTCCGGAAGGGCGCGTTCCCGCCCTGCGCGTGGAACCAATGCCGGCGGATACCAATCAGAGCGGGGAAGTATTCGGCGGCTGGGTGATGAGCCAGGTGGACCTTGCGGGAGCCAATACCGCCATGCGCTATGCATTGAGCCGCTATATTGTGACGCGTGCGGTGAGCAGCCTGACGTTTGAAGCTCCTGTGCTGGTGGGCGATGTAGTGTCCTTTTATACGGATATTATCAAGGTGGGCCGCACCTCCGTCACCGTGAAGGTGGAGGTGTATGCGGAACGTCTGACGAAGCTTTGCAATAACATTGCCAAAATTACAGAGGCGGAGCTGGTTTATGTAGCCCTGGGGGAGGATAAGAAACCGATTACCCTGGAAGAGTCCCGCGCCCGGTTTGCGCAGTGCTGTTCTCTTGAGACGGGAGATTCCTCTTCCTGTTCCTGAACAGGGGCGGGAATTTTCTTCTTCAAGCTGCTTTTCTCCGTTTGCGGGTGATTCCCTTGTCTTTGTCCACCAGGGCGAAGATGAAGGAACTGGCCGCGGCAATGGCGCCGATGGTGGCGAAAGTGGCATGAAAGGCGGTTTCCACAGCCTTTCCGGAGGTAGCCGAATGGCCGCCGAAGCTGTCCAGCAGCAGGGAGGCCGCGGCAATACTGACAGCAATGGAGAGCTGCATGATCGTGGAAAGCAGGGAGTTTCCGCTGCTGGCGTCTGCATTGGGGAGGTCAATCAGCGTCAGGGTGTTCATGCAGGTGAACTGAATGGAGTTGGCCCCGCCCAGCAACGCGAGCATGCCCAGGAGAATAAGTTCATGGGTTCCGGGGCCTACAAAGTGGAAGGAGGCCAGCAGCGCTCCTATGGTGAAGGTATTGACGACCATGATGTTCCGGTAACCAAATTTCCCGAGCAGACGCGGCGCAACCGTTTTTGCCAGCAGATTGCTCAGGGCCAGCGGAATCAGGGACATGCCGGACTGAAGAGCGGAATAACCAAGCACCACCTGGAAGAAAAGCGGCATCAGGTACGGCAGGCAGCTTCCGCCCAGGCGGCAGACGATGTTGCCGGCGATTCCGATGGCAAAGTTTCTGATGCGGAACAGGGCCGGGCTGAAGATGGGGGCTTTTGAACGGAACGCCAGCAACCAGTACAGAAGTTGAAGAATGCCTCCGGCAGACGTGAGGATGACCATGCGCGGCTTATCGGTTATGCCTCCTGCGGAAGAGAGGCCCATCGTAGCCAGAACGGCGGAGGAGGAGAAAAGGAAGAAACCCGGCCAGTCGAATTTCTGTTCCCGGACCGCTTTCAGGTCCGGCATCAGCTTCCAGGTGGCCCACAGGCCCGCCATGCCTACCGGGATGTTGATCAGGAATATCCAGTGCCAGGAAGCGTACTGTACGATGATACCGCCCAGCACCGGCCCCAGAAGGGGGCCCAGCAGCGCCGGAATCGTTACAATGTTCAGGACATTGACGAACATGGAGCGGGGATAGGAGCGCAGGATGACAAGGCGCCCGACGGGCATCAGGAAGGCGCCGCCTATTCCCTGGATGACGCGGCATACCGTCATCATGGTAACGGAGGCGGAAAGGGCGCACAGCAGGGAGCCCACGGAAAAAACGGAGATGGCCAGCAGGAAAGTACGGCGGGAACCCAGTTTGTCGGATATCCATCCGGAGGCCGGTATCAGGACGCAGACGGTGAGCATGTAGGCCGTTACCAGGGAGTGGAGCTGCAGCGGATGGCTGTTGAAGCTGCGGGCAATGGTGGGAATGGCCGTGTTCAGGATGGTGGCATCCAGCATCTGCATAAAGAATGCCGATGCCACAAGAAAGGGCAGGTAGCGCAGAGCTTTGGAGGATGTCGGCAGTTTTTCCATGAAAGACCGCCGACAGTATCCGGCCTGGCCCCGCCCGGGGCAAGGCAGATGTTTGTTCCGCTTTACGCCCCGGGTTCCGGAGGACGCCGCTTCAGCACGCGTTTGGAAAGCCATGCGCGCACGGGCTCGTCATAAAGCTTCAGGCACCCGTAGGCTACGGCAATGCAGAGGAATAAGACGCCTGCCGCTACGGGGAGCGCACGGGAAAGAGGGACTTCCGCATCGTGAACCCAGGCCAGGTAGAGATATACGATGGGATAGTGGGTGATATAAAGGGGATAGGAGATGTTTCCCAAAAACCGGCTGGCTCTGGAAGAGATGTCTCCAGGGATGTCGCTGGCTCCGAGGAAGACTATCACGGGAAAGATGACAATGATGCAGAAGGCGTCATACAGGCCGTTCAGGCGGAAATGTTCCGCGCCTCCTACATGGGGCGCCGCCAGGGTTCCCGCCAGAAGCAGGCTGCACCACCAGAAACCATGCCTGATCCGTCCAGGTTTGCACAGGCGGAACAGGAGCAGACCGCCGAAGAAAGGGAACATGAGCCGTGTAAGCCCCACACGGCACTGTTCCGCATCCAGAGTCCAGCCGCCGATGTTGTTGCCCTGCGTGTAGCACTGGTGAATGAGGGCGCAGCCCGCCAGAAAGACCAGGACCGCCAGCCATCTGCTGGTAAATTTTCTGATGAGCATGGCATAAAGGATATTGGCGACGTATTCGAAGAAGAGGGACCAGGCCGGACCGTTCAGCGGGTGCATTTCCGACCATCCGCGCACATCCAGGGAAACGGGAACGGGCAGCAGCGTGAATCCCACGGTCATGACCAGCAGCATTTTCCATACGGGGGTTTGCGCAAGGTTCGGGAAGATTTCAGACCCCTGGAAGTAAAAGAGGATTCCCCCCAGCAGCATCCCCATGACCACCATGGGTTGAAGGCGCACCAGCCGCCGCTTGCAGAAGTTCCACAGGTTCATTTTTTCCCAGCGGTCGTCATAGGCGTATCCGATGACGAAGCCGGACAGCATGAAAAAAAAGTCCACGGACAGGTAGCCGTGGTTGATGATCTGGTCCGTATGGAACTGGAAGTCCCTGGCGCTGCCTTCAAACATGTGGAACAGGACCACCATGACGGCGGCCACCCCGCGGAGGCCGTCCAGAGCGGCGTAGTGCGGTTTGGGAGCCAGGACGGAGGCAGGGGCTGGAGTGCTCATAGTATATAATACGGCGGGCAGTGGCGGCGCTTGCATAAAAAAGCTGCCGCCTTTCCCCGAATTCCGCCTTCTATCCGGCAGAAGGCGGATGAGAAAGTCCCGGATTTCCGTAGAGCGCCCGCTGGGCACGTTCAGCGTGACTGAAGCGAGACTCGGTTGATCAGAGGTTTGCTTTCCAGAAAGTCCCGGATGTTGTGCAGGGTGACTTCCGCAATATTGTGCAGGGCTTCTTTCGTGAAAAAGCCCTGGTGGGAAGTCAGGATGACGTTGTTGAAGGAAAGGAGACGGGCCAGAGTATCGTCATCAATAATCCTGTCGGATTTGTCTTCGTAGAAATATTCTCCCTCTTCTTCGTACACGTCCAGTCCGGCAGCTCCCACTTTTTTTGATTTCAGGCCGTCAATCAGCATTTCCGTGTTAATCAGCTTGCCGCGGCCCGTGTTGATGATCATCACTCCATCCTTCATTTTTCCGATGGAATCCGTATTAATCAGGTGTTCCGTTTCCGGAGTAAGGGGACAGTGCAGGGAGATGATATCGGACCGGGCGTACAGATCGTCCAGGGTGGTGTACGTAATGCCGGCTTCTTCCGCAAAGCGCTGGTCAGGGTGCAGGTCATAGGCCAGGATGTTCATCCCGAAGCCTTTGAGAATGCGGATGAGGATTCTGGCGATTTTTCCCGTTCCGATGATGCCGGCCGTTTTTCCATTCATGTCAAAGCCCATCAGGCCGTGAAGAGAAAAATTGCCGTCCCTGGTGCGCCAGTAGGCGCGGTGTATTTTGCGGTTCAGGGAAAGCATCAGGGCTACGGCATGTTCCGCCACCGCATAGGGAGAATATTGGGGCACCCGCACGACGGGCAGTTCCGCTTCTTCCGCAGCTTTCAGATCCACATTATTGAATCCGGCGCAACGCAGAGCCAGCAATTTGACGCCATTTTCCTTCAGGTTCCGTATTACTTCCCGGTTTGCCGTGTCATTGACGAAAATGCACGCTACGTCCGTACCGCGGGTCAGGGGCACGCTGTCCGGAGTGAGGTGCCCCTTGAAGTAACGGATGTCGTAATGGAATTCGCGTTCATTGACAGAATTGAAGGAATCCCGGTCGTAGGGCTTGGCGTCAAAGAACGCAATGCGGCAGGAATGGGCGGTCATAGGAAAGGATAGTGAGGTTATTCCGCAGGCGTTTTTTTCTTTGCGCTTCCCTGGCCGGCGACGGCCGCCATGCGTTTGCGGATTTCTTCCGGATCCCCAAGAAAGTAGTCTTTTTCCAGGTTCAGGGAGTCGTCAAATTCAAATACATAGGGGGTGGCGGTAGGAAGATTAAGGGAAAGCAGCTGTTCGTCAGGAATGTTTTTCAAATACTTGATCATGCCCCGCAATGTGTTGCCGTGGGCTACGATCAGGATATTGTCCAGCGTCCGTAGAGAAGGGAGAACTGTTTCTTCCCAGTAGGGCATCATGCGGGCAATAGTTTCTTTCAGTGATTCCGTTCGCGGAAGTTCGCTGTCCGGCACTCCCTTGTAGCGGGGATCCCATTTGGGGTTGGCGGGATCGTCCTCCGCCAGGGGAGGAGGCGCCACGTCATAACTGCGCCTCCAGATCAGTACCTGTTCGTCTCCGTATTTTTGAGCCGTTTCACTTTTATTCAGGCCCTGGAGCATGCCGTAGTGCTTTTCATTCAACCTCCAGCTTTTGGAGACGGGCAGCCAGTCCTGGTCCAAACGGTCCAGCACGCAGTTGAGCGTTTTCACGGCCCTCTTGAGATAAGAGGTGTAGGCATGGTCAAAGGCCATTCCCCTGTCTTTCAGAAGGTCGCCTGCGTGGTTGGCTTCCTGTATTCCCAATTCCGTCAGATCCACGTCCGTCCATCCGGTGAATCTGTTTTCACGGTTCCACGTGCTTTCTCCATGGCGAAGAAGAACAATTGTTTTCATATTGATCAATTTAGACAGGCGTCCTCCGGTTTTCATACAAAGGGATGAAGATATATGACATGATCACATTCCACGGAACGGAAGGCCTCCGTTCCGTCCGGCCCCGTCAGATTTCTGGCGGAGGGGAAGGGTATTCCGAAGATTCGGAGAAGAGAGAAAAAATTGTTATTGGCAACCGTCTTCAAATGAATTAACTGTTCAACATGATGAAGCAATATGGTTTCAGTTGGTCTGCCGCACTGATGGCCGTCGGAGTGGGAGCATTGGCATGGGCTGGCCCTGAGGCTGTCCAGAATGTACAGAAACCCGCTCTTTCCAGAGGAACCCCCGTTGTGTTCGGGTTCGGCGGGGAAGGGAACCAGGAGTTCATGCTGAACGGGAAACCCTTCCAGATCCGCGGCGCGGAGATGCATCCCCAGCGCATTCCCCGGGAATACTGGAGGCACCGCATCAGGACCGCCAAGGCTATGGGGCTGAATACTATTGCATTTTATGTGTTCTGGAATGACCATGAGCAGCCGGACGGCAGCTTTGACTTTAAGACGGGCAATCGGGATCTGGAAGGGTTCCTCAAGTTATGCCAGGAGGAAGGCATGTGGGTTTTATTCCGCCCCGGCCCCTATGCATGCGGGGAATGGGACCTGGGTGGGCTGCCTCATTATTTGCTGAAGGATCCCAAGGCCAAGTTGAGAACTACGGAAGACGCCAAATTCATGAAGGCGCAGACGCGTTATCTGGAGGCCGTGGCTCGTGTGGCGGAGCCTTTTTTAGCCAAAAACGGGGGGCCCATTCTGATGACCCAGCTTGAAAACGAATACGGGAGCTACCAGCGTAAAGACCGCAAGTATATGGAATGGCTGAAGGCGTTCTGGAGCAGGAAGGGTTTTGGCCCCTTTTACACCTCCGACGGCGCGGGAGAACATTTTCTGAAAGGCGTGGTGCTTCCAGGCGTGGCCGTAGGACTGGATCCGGGGCTGAACGACGGCCATTGGGCAGTGGCTAATAAATGCAATCCGGGAGTCCCCGTTTTTTCCTCGGAAACGTATCCGGGCTGGCTGCGGCACTGGGGGGAGGGGAATTGGGCTCCCACCCCTGGAGTGGTCAACCACGTCCGCTGGTTTATGGACAAGGGGCGTTCCTTCAGCTTGTTCGTTTTCCACGGAGGTACCAATTTCGGATTCTCGGCCGGAGCCAACAACGGAGGGCCGGGAAAATACCAGCCGGACCTGACGAGTTATGATTACGGTTCTCCCGTGGATGAGCAGGGGCGGATGAATGAATATTATGCCCAGATGAGGGAAATCATTTTGAAAAAGTTGCCTTCCGAAGCCGCTGTGCCGGAACCTCCCGCGGACATTCCGGCCATGGAAATTCCGGAGTTCACGCCCGCAGTGCATGCCGGTCTTTGGGAGAACCTGCCCAAGCCTTTCCGGTCCAAGTTCCCGCAACCTCCCTATTTTGAACAATGGAACCAGAACCAGGGTATTGCCGTTTACAGCACGGCCGTTCCGTCAGGACCGCCTGAAACGCTGGAATTTACCAATGTCAATGACTATGCCCAGGTGTATCTGGATGGAGAGCTGGTCGGCACGCTGGATCGGCGGCTGGGGCAGAAGAGTGTGAAACTGCCGGAGCGCAGGAAGCCGGGGACGCTGGAAGTTCTGGTAGAGGCCATGGGACATATTAATTTTCATATCAGCATGGAGAGTGACCGCAAGGGGGTTTACGGTCCTGTGAAGCTGGGGACGCGGGAGTTAAAGAACTGGACGGTGAGGGCGCTTCCCCTGAAAGCTGATTCCATTGTGCGGGCTCCCAAAGGAAAGGGGCCTTCCCAGAAACGGGAAGGGGCGCATTTCCGGGCCATTGTAAATATTGAAGAGCCTCAGGACACGTTTCTGGATATGTCCCGCTATGTCAAGGGGTATGTATGGGTGAACGGAATCAACGTGGGGCGCTATTGGAATGTGGGACCTCAGTTAAGGCTGTATGTTCCGGCCCCATTCCTGAAAAAAGGGGAGAATGTGATTGATATTCTGGACCTGCACGAAAAGGAGCCCAAGCCTGTCCGCGGCATGAAGGAACGCAACAAGGAACCCGGAAAGATAAATACCAAAAACCTGGACAACCAGTGGTAATGCTGGTGGACTTCATTTCCCCGGTTTTGGAGAAATGTTTTTCTCTTGAACTAAAGCAGGAGGGAAAACCGAGTTCTGAAAGTCACTTCCTCCAGGCCTGCCGTTTTTTTCGGAATTCTTCCTTGAACACCTTCCAGTCTGTAGCCCTGACCAATTTCGCGAGGTTGGAGTAGTAGGATCGGTGGTGTCCAAAACGCTCATCCATCAATTCCTCAAGCGCCTGTTCCGGTGCCCATCCCTGAATGACGATGCGGTAGGCGGCGCAGACAATGCCGGTGCGGTCAGAACCGTGCCAGCAGTGTACCAGAATGGGCTTGGCGGCGCTGTCAATGACCAGCAGGCAGTTCATGAGTTCTTCCCGGGTCACTTTTCCTGCCGCCAGTTTAATGCGGTACAGGCGTAGGCCGGTATGTTTTGCTTCATTAGTGTCACTGTGGTATTCCCGTAGATTCAGGATGGATTTGAGGCCCAGCTTTTCCAAGGCCTTGAATCCGTCTTCGTCGGGCTGTCCGGAACGGTATAGCTCCGGGCTGAGGCGGTAGCAGTTTTTGGTGTTTTTTACCTCAATGGGAACGGCGGTTTCCATCACGGCTGTTGCGCAGGCAATGGGAACGGCCGTCGCCAGGATGGCGAGTGTCATAGCGTTCCGGGGCATGTTTTTTCAGGATTTTGACGGATAGCCGACACTCTGGGCGTACAGGACTTTTTTGAGGACGGGGAGCTTCAGGCACTGCTGGATATAATTGGCGTTAATCATGGCGCGGAACACGGTGCCGAGCCCTTCGGAAGCACAGAAAAGGTAAACGTTTTCTCCAATAAACCCCGCATCCGTGCAGGCCGTGACCAGCTTTCTCCTGGCATCAAAGTCTCCCGGCTGTTTGGACTGGTCTACTACATAGACCAGGTTTAACGGCGCGGTAGCCGCGAATTCCTGTGTTCCCGTAGCGGCCCGCATGTCGCCCTGAACCACTTTCTCCAGCCGGTGGGTTTCCGGCCTGTAAAGATAGGTGCCCTGCGGCAGGACGACATAGATTTCTATTTCATTGGAATTCCGGGAAGACGGCGCCGTGCGGTAGTCGGGATCGTCCCGGTTGACGCCTTGCGCCGCCCAGAGCAGGGAGGACAGGATTTCCACCGGGATAGGTTTGTCTGCAAAGGACCTGGTGGAATGCCGTTCATGAAGAACCTGCATGAGGGGCTTTCCTCCCTTTTTATCTGGCGGAGGCAGCACGATGTCGTTACAGAGAGCCGTTCCGGAGAAGAGGCTTCCCGAAATGACGGCCAGAAACGGACTGAGATGAGAGAAAGTGTTCATAGGCAACGGGAAAAACATATGTCAGCCAGGAATAATCAGCAGGATACTTGTGTTTTTCTCATGTTTTTGGAAACATGAAGAGGCCTGATACTATAAAATGGCTATGAAAATACAAGGAAAAATACTCTGGTTTGATTCTTAACGGGTTCCGGGAAAACGAACCTTCAGCAAAAGACCATTGTTTCAAGTTGACCTCGGAAAGGTATTGCGCTTTTATGTCACACGGAACAGGGATAAAACCGTCTCATCCCCCACCCCAATTTGCTTCAACGCGTTCAAGCTGCATCCCCATGAATCCTGTCAATCCTCTGCGTCCCGGTTTTCCCAAGCATAAAAAATCCTCTTCCGGCGGAATTATTATGACTATTGTCCTGGTGCTGACTCTTGCCGCCGGAGGGGTAGCTTACCACCGGGTTTCCGTTCAACGTAAGGCTGCCGCCGCTGAGCTGGCGGCCAGAAAGGAGGCGGAAGCGAAAGCGGCGCGTGCGCGGAAAGTCGCGGAACTGGAGGCGGCGCGCAGGAAGGCGGAGGAACGGGCGCGCGCGGAGGCGGAGGAAAAAGCCCGTCTTGAGGCGGAACGCCTGGCTGCTGAGGAAGCCGCCGGAAAACGGCAGAACAAGGAACCGGAAGTGGCGGAGCCTTCCCCTGAGGAACCGAAGGAAGAACCCGTGGTCCAGGAGGAAGATCCGCGGCTGGAGATTTTCAAGAAGCCTGTTCTTCTGGTCAGCCTGAAGGCCAATAACGCCGCCAACAGAAAGTTGTTTACGGATGCTTTCAATCTGGCCCTGGAAACGGGCCGCTATGACTTGTATGCCGATTTCCTGCGCTCCAATTTGGAACGGGATGCCGTGAAGGTCATCAAATTCGGCAAATTTGACGCGTCCATGTACGATCAGAGCCCGTACCTCATGCGCGCCAATGAGCTGTACCAGCTCATCAGCAAAGTGGGAGCGGAAACCATCCAGGAACAAATCAAGGAGAGTTCCCCCAGGTATTTCTATCCATGGCTTTTTTCAGATCCTTCCGATCCCCTGAGACTTTTCCTGCGCACGATGGCGTGGGAGCAGACACCCGGGGAGGAGTGGGGAGGGATTTTGAGGAAGTGGGCGGAATTCTGGATGAAAACCTCCGCCATGCCCCGGAGCAGGTATTCCTCCCTGGCGCTGGCCTGCGCCATGCTGAATCCCCGCATCGCTTCCAGCCCGTCCAAGCTGAGGGCGTCTTCTTCCACCAATATTTCCACCACGCCTTTGACGCTGGAACAGGTATTCGAGTACTTCATGGAGATGGATGAAGCCCGTGAGCTTCTCACGGACATTTCCAAATTAAGCCCTTCCGAGCTGTTGTTTGTGGTGGATGTGCGTCTGCCGAGGTCGGAGATGGATTGGGCGCGCAAAAAGGTGCGCCTAACCCGGAAAGGATGGGGCGGAGCCTATTCCATGATCCGTTACCGGATGGACCGCGCCGCACTGGGCAAGGACCCTTATACTAATTATACCTTCCAGGAGATTCTGGATGAAGGCGGCATTTGCATGGACCAGGCCTATTTTGCGGTGAATACCGCCAAATGCAACGGCATTCCCTCTGCCTATGTTACCGGGGACGGCAACCGAGGTCCGCATGCCTGGGTCAATCTGCTGACGACGGATGAAACCTGGCAGTCCTACGGCGGGTACGGATATAATACGGGGCATTTTTCCCATCCGCACAACTGCAAGTCAAAGCATGAATCCACCCTTCTCCAGGGTATGGACAAGAAGGTGAATGGCGCCCGGCTGGATACTTCCCTGGATTATCTTTCCCTGGCGGACCTGTTTGAGGAGATGCAGAAGCCGGATTGCGCCCGGGTAATGCTGGAAGCCGCCACTCAGGCCACTCCCGGCAGCCCCCTGGGCTGGGAACGCCTGATTGCTCTGATGGGCCGCCCGGAGAGCGGCACGAAGCTGGAAGAATGGGATGAACTGGTGGCCATGATTAAGCGCAAGTTCCGTTCCCGTCCGGATTACCTGGCCATGGCCGCCCGCGTGGAAGATGAGTATATTTTCCCCATGAGGGACGCTTCCACCAATAAGCGCCATGTTGCCCGCGATTTGAAGAAGCTGGAAAAGGAGACGGACGAGGGGCGCAGCGACCTGACTTCCGCCGCCATCAAGCGGCAGGCGGATCTCCTGATGGAAAACGGGGACAAGGCCGGGGTGGCTGCCCTGTACCGGAAGTCCATGAAGGATTATGCGCGCCGCGCGGAAGTATTTGAAGCGCTGATGGGGCAATATTACGAGTACGTTTCCCAGGATCAGGAGGCCGTGCTTCAGATGGCCAAGGAGGCGGAATCTTCCTACAACCGGTATATCCGGACTAAATCGGGCGATTATTTCAAGGTAAAGAAGGAAGCCGCCATCCAGCGGAGGATAGCCGGGTATTATGAAAAGGGAGGTAATGGGAAAAAAGCCGACTCCCTGCGCAAGGATGCGGAGAAGCGGGAGAAGAACAGCAAGAAGGGCATCCGGGAAGAAAATTAGTGCGGAGGTGCCTGCGGCCTTTCATTTTCGGGTGGGTTCGGCCGTGTTCGTTTCCGGCTGCGGCATACCCGCGGAATGAACGTTTTTAGACTGGAATGCTGTCTTATCTTCAATTAATACATGACTTATATGGCAAGAGAACCTTACGCGAACTTCTGGCCCAAAGTGGCGGATACCGCTTTTGTGGCGGAAAGCGCTGATTTGATTGGAGATGTTACCATTGGGGAACATGCCAGCGTCTGGTACCATACCACGCTGCGCGCAGATATCAATAAGATCGTCATTGGTGATTACTCCAATATCCAGGACAACAGCTGCATCCACCTGGCAGACGATTTCGGCTGCTATGTAGGCAAGTACGTAACCGTGGGGCACGGCGTGATTCTGCACGCCTGCACGGTGGAGGATAATTGCCTGATAGGCATGGGGTCCATTATTCTGGATGGAGCGGTCATCGGCCAGGGGTCTGTGGTGGGAGCGGGCGCGCTCATTACCAAAGGTACCGTCATTCCCCCCAATTCCCTGGTGCTGGGTTCTCCTGCCAAGGTGGTGAAGGACCTGGGGCCGGAATCCGCGGATAATAACCACAAATGGGCGGAAAAATACGTCAAGGTGGCTGCCCGCTATACGGAACGGGTTATTAATCCCGGTTTTTAACATGTGATTTCCGCCCGCCATGCCGGATGAAAATTTGATTGCTCTGGAACCTTACGCCCTGCTTTACACCCGGGCCGGGGCGGGTGTGTGCCTGCGTGATCCGCTGACCGGCAAGGTGGGCGTCATTTTCATGGAGCTGACAGACGGCATGGCCCTGGAACGCTGCCTGAACGGGGAACGCCCGGTACGGCCGGACACGTCTTCCCTGCTGGCTCACTTTTTATCCGCCATGGAATGCCGGGTGAGGCTGGTGCTTATTAACGGCCGCAAGGATGAAGTCTTTTATGCCCGCGTGACTATAGAGGCCGCCAATGAGGTGATGGACAAGCTGGTGGAGCTGGACGCCCGCCCTTCAGACGCCCTGATGATGGCAGTCCGGTTTGGAACCGCAATCAAGATTGTTCCCTCCGTATGGGAGAGCATGGAGAACATTCTGCCCCAGCTGGAGCAACTGGATGCGGATTCCCCGGACAGCCGCGCTCCGGTATATGTGGGAGATTCGTGAACATTGCCTTTTCCGGTCTTGTGTTCCTGCATCAGCTTTCCTTCCGGCGGCATGGCTGTTGCATATGGGGTTTCTGCTTCTGGGAGGACCTACTTTTTATAAAAAAAACTTGCTAAGGCACGGGAATCCCTATACATTCGCCGCACATCACTTCAAGTGGGTAGATTCCCGAGCGGTCAAAGGGGGCAGACTGTAAATCTGTTAGCATTTGCTTTCGAAGGTTCGAATCCTTCTCTACCCACCACTTTTCATTTTATGGCGCGTTCTTTCAGAGAGCGCGTTTTTTTGTTTCCTCATCCCCATGATACCGGAAAAGGAAAGAGGAAGCGGGGTTCTCCGAGCAGGATGCATAAAGTGTTTTTTCTGCCGGATGCCGGCGGAGAGACGGTTTTGTGAATGACTTGTTCAGCCTATCGACAAGACATGCCGGTCATGTTAGATATCCTCCCTTGCCGTTTTTTCACTCCTGCCGTTTATTGCTATGTTGACCACGCTTCTCATTCTGGGAGTATCCGCCGTTTTATTTGTCCAGGGGAGGATTCGTTCTGATCTTGTCGCGCTGTGTTCCCTGCTCTGCCTGATTATGTTCGGGATTTTGAGCCCGGAACAGGCGCTTTCCGGCTTTTCCAATTCCATTGTGGTGATGATGGTGGGGCTTTTCGTGGTGGGAGGCGCCATTTTCCGGACGGGCCTGGCCAAGATGATGGGCGGCAGAATCATGAAACTGGCCGGCAGGAGCGAGTTGCGCCTGCTGGTGCTGACCATGCTTGTTACAGCCGGCATAGGCGCATTTGTCAGCAATACGGGGACGGTGGCGCTGATGCTGCCTATTCTGGTGAGCCTGGCTGCGGACGGAGGCATCCAAACGAGCCGTCTGCTCATGCCCATGGCATTTGCCAGCAGTATGGGCGGCATGCTGACGCTGATCGGCACGCCCCCCAACCTTGTCGTCAACAACCAGCTTCAGGAGGCCGGAATGGAGGGGCTGGGCTTTTTTGCGTTCACCCCCATCGGCCTTGTCTGCATCGTGACGGGCATCCTGGTGCTGATCCCCCTCAGCAGGAGGTTTCTGGGACGCCATGACGACAGGGCGGAACACGAGGCCAAGGGGAAATCCCTCAGTCAGTTGATAGACGAGTACCAGATTATTAATAATCTTTACCGCCTCCGGGTGCTGGAGGATTCCCCTCTGACGGAACATCCTCTGCATGATCTTCAGATACCGGACCTTTACCGCGTGAATATTGTGGAGGTGCGCCGCAGGCATTCCGGCCGGCATTCCTTCCTGCAGACGGTCAGCCAGACCATGGCGGGTTCAGATACGAGGGTGGCCCGGGGCGACGTCATTTATGTCATGGGGGAGTTTGAGGACGTGGCCCGTTTTGCCCGGGAATATGGGGCGGAGATGATTAACCGGAAGACGTCGGAAGATACGGATTCCCTGTTGAAAAGCAAATTGAAGTTTGACGAGATAGGCATTGCGGAAATGCTGCTCATGCGGAACTCGGACCTTATCAACATGCCCGTGAAGTCTTCGGGGCTGCGCGCCAAGTACGGGGTCAATATTCTGGCCATCCAGCGGGACAACCATTACATTTTCCATAATTTGAAGGATGTGAAGCTCCAGTACGGAGATACGCTGCTGATTCAGGGAACCTGGACGGATATTGCGCGCCTGAGCGAGAAAACTTTTGAATGGGTTGTCGTGGGCCAACCTCTGGCGGAGGCCTCCAAGGTGACCCTGACGCATAAGGCCCCCCTGGCCGCAGGCATTATGCTGCTGATGATTGCGGCCATGGTGTTCAACTGGGTGCCTGCTGTGGCGGCGGTATTGATTGCCGCCGTCCTGATGGTGTTGTGCGGCTGTCTGCGCAATGTGGAGGAGGCGTACCGGACGATCAACTGGGAGAGCATCGTGCTGATTGCCGCCATGCTGCCGATGTCCGTAGCGCTGGAGAAGACGGGAGCCTCAGAGGCCATTTCCCACGGGCTGGTAGCCGGACTGGGGGGATTCGGGCCGTTTGCCCTGATGGCGGGCGTCTATTTCACGGCGTCCCTGCTGACCATGTTTATCAGCAATACGGCTACGGCGGTGCTTCTGGCGCCTATCGCCCTGCAATCCGCGACGAGTATGGGCATCAGCCCCTATCCGCTGCTGCTGGCGGTTTCCGTAGGCACCAGCATGTGTTTTGCTTCACCCTTTTCCACGCCGCCCAATGCCCTGGTTATGCCGGCAGGGAAATATACGTTCATGGATTACGTGAAAGTGGGCGTTCCCCTGCAGGTGATCATGGGGCTGGTCATGGTAGTGGTGATTCCGCTATTTTTCCCGTTCGGGAAGGCTTAACCGGGGGGAGTTCACGCGGCAGAAAAGGGGCATGGCCAGGGAATTTGCATGTATTGCTAAAAAAAGAGAGACAACCGGGACGCGCGGGAGTAGAAAAGGATTATTCAAGAACCCCGTTTAATCATGAAGTATTTGCTTATTGTTCTGGCCGTTGCTTTCGCCATGCCTTCCATGGCGGAGGAAGACGCTCCCAAGAGAATGACTTCTGCGGAAAAGAAAGCCGCCCTCCTTGAAAAATATGATGTTAACAAGGACGGCAAGCTGGATTCCGAAGAGAAGGCCAAGATGAAGGAAGACCTGAAGAAGCAGCGGGAGGAGGAACGGGCCAAGAGGCACGCTTCCCGCAAAGCAGATTAAGGTTTTTCCGTTTTATTAATTGCCTGTTTTCCGTCCGGTTTGAATCGATTTCAGACCGGACGGGGCTGTCGGGACGGTATTTGCCGCCCTGGTTGCGGTGTGGCGGAGGAATGGCGGATACGGTTGCGGTTTCCCTGTCGTTCAAAGGGTTCCAGGCCATGTATTCCCTGAGAAGAGGGTTGACGGAGCCGTTCATGCTTTAATGGGCAGGAGGCTGGGTACCGGGGAAAGCGTTCCTTTTGAATCTTTCCATCACATGGAAGCTTTCCGTTCCGCCAGCCGCGCGGCCATCGGCAGAAGATCGGACGCCCATTTTCTTTA
>UMHQ01010300.1_pt1 | contig 28191 bp, 25 predicted proteins | sample 1965531 | NCBI WGS metagenome assembly UMHQ01 (sample SAMEA4836098, study PRJEB28245) | human gut metagenome | biome: gut microbiome; material: fecal sample | place: Denmark | collected 2008 | reverse complement strand
CGCCTTTGAAAAGGCGGGCGAAACTTTCAGACGCGCTTCGCGCGGGGCGCGCCGATTTTGGAGAAGGCGCGGAAGGTCATGGGCCACACGGCGGCGGCGAAAAGGACTACGAGGAAATACCGCGCCGCGTCCGCGACGCCGCCCTCGCCGAGGAGCGCGTAGAGCGGGGCCTTCAGCGCCACGCGGATGCCCACGACTATGGCGAGGCCCAGCACGAGTTTCAGGGCCTGTCCCGCGAGCGGAGCCTTCGTCTCAAACCGGATATACCGCTGGTCCAGCCAGTACGAGAGCAGCAGCGCGCTCGCCGCGCCCAGCAGCTTGTAGCCGTTCTCCTTCCCCGACGCCAGATTCGCCGCGTCTATGTCCGCCGGGAAGCGCCACAGCTCCACATAGCACAGATACGCCACCGTCAGCACTATCATCCCGGTTATGATGCCGTACATCCGCTTCGGGTGCGCCTCTATGTCCCGGAACACCGGATACAGCGCCAGCATCAGCACCAGGCCCATCAAAAACGCCACGCCCACGTCCAGCGGCGTGTGCACGCCCAGATACATCCGCGAGAGACCGATGAGCACGACGATGACAAAGCACAGCACCCGCCAGCCACCGCGCGTCCACATGCCCAGGCAGCCGAAGCTCGAGAACGCGTTTTGCGTGTGCCCGCTCGGGAAGGAGTAGCCCGTCGCCCCGGCGCGCGCGGATTCCACGATGGTGAAGTCCGGGTCGAGCACCCAGGGCCTCGGGATGCGGAAGCAGAGCTTGAGGAACTGGTTCGCTATCGTGCCCACAAAGCCCGTGGTCAGTATGTAGCAGCCGAGGCCCTTGCTCACGCACCAGTAGACCGCGATGGCCAGCGCCATGTACACCGTCTCGCCGCCGAGCTCAGTTATGACGCGGAACACCGCGTCCAGCGCGGGACAGCGCAGGCCCTCAAGAAAGTACAGAAACTGCATGCTTTACCTCCAAATTCAGCCCACAAGCCCCTCTATGAGGAGCTTTATGCCTATGCCGCAGAGCACCACGCCGCCCGCGATGCCCGCGGTCTTGCAGGACACGCCGGGGATCTTGCCGCCGACCATGCCGCCGATGAAGCAGAGCACGAAGGTCGTGCAGCCGATCATGACGCAGCTCGCCAGCAGCGGCACGTCCATGAACGCAAAGGAGATGCCCACCGCCAGCGCGTCCAGGCTCGTCGCGATGGCCATCACCAGCAGCTGCGAGTGCTTGAGCTGTGTGTGACATACCGCCTCGTCCCCGCCGCGTATCGCCTCCACCAGCATCTTCACGCCGACAAAGGCCAGCAGGAAAAAGCTGATGTACGGCGCGTAGGCGCTCACGAAGGAGCTCACCGTGCTGCCCAGCAGGTAGCCGATGAGCGGCATCAGGAACTGAAAACCGCCGAAATACAGCCCCAGCAGGGCCGCGTGCTTCGGGCCGAAGCCCTTGACCGTGAGGCCGCTCGTCACCGAGACGGCGAATGCGTCCATTGACAGACCGACGCCGATGAGTAAAATAGACAGCATAGAAACACTCCAGGTGGTGAGATTTTGGACTTGGAAAAGTATATGCGCGAGGCCCTCGCTCTTGCACGCGAGGCGGCGGAGGCGGGGGAGGTGCCCGTCGGCTGCGTGGTGTTCGACGAGGCGGGCGAGATTATCGGCCGGGGCCGGAACCGCCGCGAGGAGGCCCGCGACGCCTGCGCCCACGCCGAGGTCGAGGCCATCCGCGCCGCCTGCGCCGCGCGCGGGAGCTGGAACCTCTCCGGCTGCGGCCTCGCCGTCACGCTCGAGCCCTGCCCCATGTGCGCCGGGGCCATCATCAACGCCCGCATCTCCACCGTGGTCTACGGCGCGCGCGAGGCGAGGAGCGGCTCCGTCGGCAGCGTCATCAACCTCTTCGAGGAGAACTACGGCCAGAGGCCGAAGGTGTACGGCGGAGTGCTCCGCGGCGACTGCGCCCGCGTCCTCTCGGAGTTTTTTGCAAAGCTGAGATAAAGCGCCGCCCGGCGTCTGAGCCGGGCGGCATTTTTTTACTGCTTCTTTATGCTTTGACCGTGCCGTCCGCGTTGAAGAGGGGCAGGGGGGCCAGGGTGATGATGTCGTCCCTGTCCTTGGCGTCGCCCTCGGCCAGGACGGCCATCTTGCCGGCGATTATGCCGCCCGCGCGCTTCACCAGCTCCTCCATCGCGTGCAGGCTCTCGCCCGTGGAGATGACGTCGTCCACGATGAGGATCTTCTTGCCCTTTATCAGCTCGGCGTCCGCCGTGTCGATGACCAGCTTCTGGATGTGCATAGTGGTGATGGAGCGGACCTCGACCTCGAACACGCCGGTCATGTAGGCCTTCGCGCCCTTGCGGGCTAGGAAATACTTCTCCGCACCGGACTGACGGGCCATCTCGTAGAGCAGCGGTATCGCCTTGGCCTCGGGCGCGATGAGATAGTCGTACTCCGGCGCGCGCTTGAGCAGCTCCGCCGCGCAGTGGACCGTGAGCTCGACATCCCCGAACATGACGAAGGCGCCTATGTAGAGGTCGTCCGTCACGCGGCAGAGCGGCAGGTCGCGCTTCAAGCCGGCGATGTCCATCTCGTAAGTCATTTGTATTCCTCCCAAAGAAAGTGTGTTTTAACGCCGCCGTGCGGCATACGATTTTCTTACAAACACACTAATTATACAGGAATGCCCGTCAAAATCAAGGATAATTTGCTCCGGCCCGGCGTTTTGCCGGACGGATTTGCAGCCGGGGGTCGCAAAAATCGACAAAATATTGGCACACCGGCAAAGTGCACAAAAATTTGACAGAAAAAATGAATTTTATGGTTCTTATATGAGTATTTTGAATAAAGAAAATTTATAGACAAATTAAAGACTTGTAAATGTCGCTTCCATGGTGTAAATTATAAACACGGGGACGAGGGATACGTCCCCCTGGATTGGGAGAGCCGGCGCGCGGATATCACGCCGGCTAATTTAAAACTTTGGGAGGGAAAATCAATGTCTGAACATTCTCAGCACATGGAACATGAACGCGGTTCATGGGGCTCCAACTTCGGCTTCCTGATGGCCGCTGTCGGTTCCGCGGTCGGCCTGGGCAACATCTGGGGCTTCCCGTACAAGATGGGCAGCTACGGCGGCTTTGCGTTCCTGGTAATCTACCTGCTCCTGGTCATCTTCGTCGGCGTGGTCGTCATGCTCGGCGAGCTGTCCATAGGCCGTAAGACCGGCCTCGGCGCCGTCGGCGCTTATGCGAAGCTCGGCAAGAAGTACAAGTGGATAGGCCTGCTGGGCATACTTGCGGCGTTCTGTCTGCTGGCGTTCTACAACGTCCTCGGCGGACTCGTCATGCGCTACATGTTCGGCTTCATACTGCAGATACTCGGTGTGGACGGCTTTGCCGGACAGAGCGGCAGCTTCTTCGGATACATACTCCACGACTACAGCGGCATGGTCTTCTTCCACGTGCTGTTCATAGTCTGCAACGTCGTCATCGTCATGGGCGGCATACAGGGCGGCATCGAGAAGTTCTGCACGGTCGCAATGCCCGCGCTGTTCTTCATGCTCCTGTTCGTCATCATCTACGTTGCGTTCCAGCCGGGCGCCGGCCAGGGCTACAAGGATATGCTCACCCCGAACTTCGAGCCCATATCCTCTTTCTCCGGATTCTTAGAAGTGTTGTCTAAGGCGGCAGGCCAGATGTTCTTCTCACTGTCGCTTGGCATGGGCGCCATAATCTCCTACGGCTCCTACCTGGATAAGAAGGAGAACCTGCAGAAGAACGCGCTCATAATCCCGGCCTGCGATACTCTGATAGCCGTCATGGCAGCCTGCGCTGTTCTCCCGGCCTGCGCGGCCTTCGGCATGGAGTACAACCAGGGTCCCGGCCTGCTGTTCAACACCATGCAGAACGTCTTCCTGAGCATGGGCAGCTTTGGCAGCTTCGTCGGATTCATGTTCTACTTCCTCGTGTTCATCGCGGCGGTCACCTCGTCCATCTCCCTGTTCGAGGCCGTCGTCACCTGGCGCATCGACGCCGGACGCGAGAAGGGCAAGAAGGTCAACCGTACTAGCACAATGTGCGTTGCGGCCGTCCTCTCTCTCATCGTCGGCCTGCCCGTCGCGCTCGACGCCATAGGCGGCGGCGTGACCGGTGTAGCAGGTGCGGTTCCCGCTCCGTACACCTTCTTCGGCATGAGCATCGACCAGCTGATGGCGGGCGAGATCCCGATGTTCATCGACAGCTGGCTCGACTTCTTCGACGTCATCTCCGAGGGCATACTGATGCCGCTCGGCGCGCTGGTGATGGCCTTGCTCATAGGCTGGAAGTGGAAGACGAAAGACCTGATCGTGCCGGAGTGCGAGGCCAGCGGCCACAAGTTCTGGGGCTACGGCTTCTTCAACTTCTGCTTCAAGTTCGTCACCCCCATCGGCATGGCCATCGTTCTCATCGGCCAGATCATGGACTTCTTCCTGTAAGAAAAAGCGCAAACCTTATACACAAAAAAGCACCCGCCGTACGGCGGGTGCTTTTCTCATTGCCCGCGCTCTTGCTCACGGGCTGAGCTCCGGCGGCGGGTCAGGCCCCGGCCGGCCGGGCGCGGAGCGGGCTAGGGCAGGGGGAGGCGGGCCGTCCTCCGCAATCCGGACATAGGGAAAGCGCCCGGCTGGTCGGGCCGGGCGCTCCCTGTCAAAAAAGAGAGAGGAGTGAAAATGAAGATTGAATATGGTTCAGATGTGGGCTTTTTATTTAAACTCCGCTTAGGGAGGTCGTCGGCATCAGCCGAAGTAGAAGCCGCCGTCCTGCCAGCCGCCCGAGGGCTCCACGGGCTGCTGATAGGCGCCCTGGCTGCCGGAGTCCGTGTTCTCGGCGGGCTTGGCGTCGAAGGTGATGGAGAGGGTCAGGTACTCGCCGGAGCGCCAGACCACGATGTCCACCGTCTCTCCCGCGCTGTGGAAGAGCAGCTCCTGCCTCAGCTCGTCGCTGCTGCCGATGTCGTAGCCGTCCAGCTGGGTGATGATGTCGCCGACCTTGATGCCGGCCTTCTCGGCCGCGCTGCCCTCGGTGACCGTGCGGACGTAGGCGCCCTCGGGGAAGCCGTAGTACTGGGCGGCCATGCTGTCCACGTCGGCCGGGGTGATGCCGAGGTAGGCGTCGCCGGTCTCGGCGTCGAGGCTGCGCTCGCCGGAGATGACGTCATTGGCTATCCTCACGGCGTCGTCGATGGGGATGGCGAAGCCGAGGCCCTCGGTGCCGTCCTCATTGCTCTTGGCGGTGACCACGCCGACCACCTGGCCGCTGGTGTTGTACACCGGGCCGCCGGAGTTGCCCTGGTTCACGGCCGCGTCAAACTGGAACATGGTCATGGTGCCTTCCTCGGTGGTGATGAGCCTGTCGGTGGCGGAGACCATGCCGCTGGTCATGGAGTAGTTCAGCTCGCCCAGGGGGTTGCCCACGGCGTAGACCGTGTCGCCCACAAAGAGGCTGTCGCTGGTGCCGAGCTCCGCGGCATTCAGGCCCTCGGCCTCTATCTTCAGGACCGCGATGTCGTTGTTGCGGTCAAAGCCCTTGACCTCGGCGGTGTAGCTGTCGCCGTTGTAGAACACGACCTTGATCTCATAACCGCCGGAGTAGGCGTCCTCGATGACGTGGTAGTTGGTGAGGATGTAGCCGTCCTCGCTGATGACGAAGCCGGAGCCCGAGACGGAGGCGGAGGCGGTCATGCCGAAGATGTTTGTGGTGGTGAAGTCGGACTGGATGCCGACCACCTGTTTGCAGGCGAGGTCATAGTAGATGTCGCGCGCGCTCATGGCTCCGTCGGAGCTGGTGGTGGTGCCGCCGGCGCTGGGGCTGGTCTGCACCAGGGGCGTATCGGAGGCCGGGGTGTCGGTCTCGCTGACCACGGCCGCGGGCTGGTTGGCGTTGGCGATAAGGCCGCCGGACACGCCGCCCAGCAGCGCGCAGACCAGGCACAGGGCGATGACGCCCGCGACGCCCATGCCGCGCTTGTGGGGCTTCTTCTCCGGCTCGGTCGGCTTGCCGCCGCGTCCGCCGGGGACGTAATAGCCGTCGAAGGAGGCGCCGCTCTGCGGCGTGTAGGCCGCGTCGCGGTAGCAGGTGTTCTGCTCGGCGTCGGGCTTTACGATGCGGTAGCTGCCGTCCTCAGCAGGGGCGTCGCAGCGCGGCTCGTTGTTGTTCCCGCCGGAGGGGGTGTTGTTGTTTTCATCATATGGGTACATGGCTCATTCCTCCATGAATTTCTTTTACGTGCGTTATATTAACGGCCAGTTGTGACATGGTTATGAACAAACATCGAAAAAAATTTGAAGTTTCCGCGTAATGTTTGTGAACGCGAAAAAAGAGCGCCGGGGGCACCGGCGCTCTATATTATATGTGTTCAGGTGTAGAGATACTCGTTGCCGAGCTGCTCGAGGGTGGAGGGCTCTATGCCGTGCTCCGCCAGCCAGGCGTTGGTGCGCTCGGAAAAGACGGTGGCGTAGGTGTAGAAGGTCTCGTAGTCGACGTATTCCTCCCGGCCGCGGTCCTGGTCGCGGAGGTCCATGCTGATGCAGCAGTCGTAGACCTCGGCGCGGTAGTCCGCGTCCGCCTCCAGCCAGACGAGGCCGATGGTCCCGTCGCGCATGTCGGGGAGGATGCAGTCGTTATAGAGCTCCAGAGCCTCCGCCGCCGTGAGCTCCAGCGTCTCCACCGTAGTCTCGCCGTCCTTTTTCACGGCCCAGTTCACCGCGGCGAAGTCCACCGTCGAGAGCGTGGGCTCGGTCCGGGGCAGCTTGCGGCTGAGCAGGGCCTCCGGCGTGTTCGAGAGCGTCTCGAGCAGGTCCACGTCCCTGGTCGAGACCATGGAGCTCACCGCGTAGCTCCGGCGCAGGTGGCTGCCGTCGCTCAGCACGTAGTTGAAGCCCACGTACTGGATGCCGTAGGGGGAGAGGGAGAGGTCCGTCGCCTCGTAGAGGGCCTTTTCGTCCACCAGGCGCTGGTGGAGCTCGATGGCGAGGGCGATGTTCCCGCTCTCGCGCAGCTCCATTTCGCCGTTGGCGCTCACCGTGACGGAGCGCACCTCGTCCGCGGCGGGCACGTGCCCTTCAAAGCCCGTGACGTCCAGCTCGCAGCCGAAGAGCAGCGCCGTCAGCAGCAGCCAGAGCACGGCCAGGCCCGCCCAGGAGCGGCCCATTTTGAACACGCGGAAGCTCTTTTGCACCAGCATCTCCGCCGCGACCCAGCCGATGGCGCAGCCGAGCAGCAGGAAGAGCGCAAAGAGCGCCGCGCCGCCGAGACCCATGTTGTCTATGCCCGGAACCAGCAGCCCGGTCAGCAGCTCCGCGAGCAGCAGGCCCGCCGCCAGCGACACGACGAAGCGGAACACCGGGCGCAGCACGCCGATGGCCACGACGTCGCCCGCCGTCTCCAGCCTGCGCCGCTTGTAGAGCACGGCGGAGGGTATGAGCAGCAGCGCGCCGACCACGGCGTAGCCTATGAGGCAGCCCCAGCCGGTGAGGTAGTAGCCCGTGACGGCCTCATAGCCGCCGGACGCTTCCGAGAACACGGGGTCGTAGAACACGCCGTCCGCCATGCCGACGAAGGGGGAGAGTATGTCGATGCCCGAGCCGCGGGAGACGAAGCCGTAGATGAAGCGGCTGAGGACGTTGAGCACCACGTCCGCCAGCAGGGAGGCCGCGACGTTGACCGCGGCGAAGATGAGCGGCAGGGCGATGATGCTGCCCGTGAGCTGGGCGCAGAGGGCCGCGATGCCGAAGTAGGCGATGGTCATGAGGCTGACCGCGGCAAAGAAGCTGGCCGCGGCGGGCAGCACGGCCCGGAAGTGCCCCGCGCCGACCAGCAGGCAGGCGAGGGCCGCGGCGAGGTTCAGCGCCAGTATGGGCAGCAGTCCCGCCGCCGTGACGGAGCAGAAGATGCCCTCCCGCTTTATGGGCAGGGCGCCGTAGGCCGCCGCCGAGCGCTGGAAATAGAGGTGGGAGTACACCGCCATGGCCGCCGCGCAGCTCACCAGCGGAGCCGCCGCGAGGCCGAAATTGCACACGGCGCTTATCGGCACGTACTGCGACATGCGCAGGGCCTCCGTCACCTGGGACGCGCGGCCCAGGTCCGAGAGCGCGCCGCTCAGCCGCACGGGCAGGGCCAGGGCCAGCGCGAAGGCGTAAACGAACCAGATGGGCCAGAACCGCAGCACCGTGCGGTGGAAGAGCGGCCCGTTAAAGAATGATGTCCCGGACTTCATGGCCCTCACCTCCGAGTTCGTATATGAATATCTCCTCCAGCGTGAGCGGCACGGCGTCCATGAAGATGGGGGAGAGCCGCTCCAGCCGGGCCGTGACCTCGTCGGTGCGGCCGCGGATTATCAGCGTCTTGAGCCGGCCTGGGCCGGCGCTGTGCAGCACGTCCAGCTCCGGCGGGACGGACGCGCCCTCGGGGAGCACGAGCTGCAGTTTCGTCATGTTCTCCTGCAATTCCGAGAGCACGCGCTCGAGGAGCATCCTGCCCCGGTCGATGATGCCGACCCGGTCGCAGACGTCCTCCAGCTCGCGCAGGTTGTGCGAGGAGATGAGCACCGTCGTGCCGTACTCGGCCACGTCCTGCATGATGAGCGCCCAGACCTGGCGGCGCATGACGGGGTCGAGCCCGTCCACCGGCTCGTCCAGGATGAGCAGCTCCGGGCGCATCGAGATGGCCAGCCAGAAGGCCGCCTGCTTGAGCATGCCGCGCGAAAAGCGGCGCATCGGCTGCTTCACGTCGAGGTCGAACACCTCCCGCAGCTGCTCGAAGCGCTTTTCGTCAAAGCCGGGGTAGACGCCCCGGTAAAACCGCATCATGTCCAGGATGGACGCCTGCGGAAAGTGGAATATCTCGTCCGGGATGCAGAATATGCGCGCCTTGACGGACGGGTTCTCGTACACCGGCGCGCCGTCGGCGAGGACTTCGCCGGAATCCTGCCTCAGCACGCCGGCGAGATGCTTCATCGCCGTCGTCTTGCCCGCGCCGTTCGGGCCCACAAGGCCGTACACCGCGCCGGAGGGGGCCGTCAGCGTAAGGCCGTCCAGCGCCCTGTGGCCGCCGTAGCTCTTGACCACGTCCCTGAATTCAATCTTCATGCCGCGCGGCCTCCTTTTCCCTTATGCGCCGGTCCAGCTCGTCCGGCGTCACGCCGAGGTAGAGCAGCTCCGCGACTATCTCGTCCATGGCCGTAAGCAGCTCCTTCTTGCGCCCCTCGTCCACCTGGGCGCTGAGGTTCGCGTAGCTGCCCTTGCCGGGGATGGAGATGATGTAGCTCTCCTGCTCCAGCTCGCGGTAGGCGCGCTGTATCGTGTTGGGGTTTATCACGAGCTGGGACGCAAGTTCGCGCACCGAGGGCAGCTTCTCGTCCGGGGACATAGCCCCCGACACGATAAGCTTCCTCAGCGTGGTCTTCACCTGCTCGTATATCGGCCGTGAATCCCTGAAATTGATGTTTATCATCATCTCTCCATCGCCCCATCGCTCGTGCGTATCATACAGAATAATACAGTTAATAGGATAACCGATTTCCGACGCCTTGTCAATGAAAATGTATCTAAATTGTATCCTTTGTATCACGTTCGATGAAGCCGCCGCCGAGGACGCGGCCGGCGGAGTAGATGGCGGCGGTCTGGCCGGGGGTGGGGGCGCGGAGGGGGGACGCCGGGACTATGCGCAGCCGCCCGCCGCCCTCGGGGCAGGCCCGCGCGTGCGTCAGCGTCCGCGAGTGGCGGACACGCACCTCGCAGTCGAAGGGTGCCTCCGGCTCCGGGACCAGCCAGCGCATGTCCGAGGCCGTGAATTCCGTCGAGTAGAGCCCGTCCCCGTCCGCGAGCACGACCTCGCCGGTGTCGGGGCGTATCTCGGAGACGTAGACCCGCTTTCCCGCGGCATAGCCGAGGCCCCGGCGCTGGCCTAGGGTGAAGCGGTGGATGCCGCCGTGGCGGGCGACGGCCTTGCCGTTATAGATGATGTCGCCGGGCTCCGGCGCGTCGCCGCGCTGCTCCAGCCAGGCGGCGTAATCCCCGCCGGGGACGAAGCAGAGCTCCATGCTGTCCGGCTTCTGCGCCACGGGCAGGCCCAGCGAGGCCGCGAGTGCGCGCGTCTCGGTCTTTATCATGCCGCCGAGCGGCAGCATGAGCCGCGAGAGCTGTTCGGGCAGGATGCGGCAGAGCATGTAGCTCTGGTCGTTTTCCGGCCTGCCCATGTAGAGCGCGCCGCCCTCGGCGCGGGCGTAGTGCCCCGTGGCGATGTATTTTGCGCCGAGCGCGTCGGCGTATTCGCAGAGCAGGCGGAGCTTCACGGCGGGGTTGCAGAGCACGCAGGGGCTCGGCGTCTCGCCGCGGCGGTAGGCCTCCGCGAAGGGGCGGCAGACGTATTTTTCAAGCTCCGCGCGCGCGTCGACGACCTCCAGCGGGAGGCCCATGGCCCCGGCGCAGCGCCGGGCGGCCTCCGCCTCGCCGGAGCCGGTCTCGAGATAGAGCCCGCGCACGTCATAGCCCTCGCGGCGCAGCAGCGCGGCGGCGCAGGCAGAGTCCACGCCGCCGGAGAAGCCGAGTATGACCATCTCGCTCATCTGCCGGCCCTCCCGATGTACATGGCGAGCGCCGCCATGTCGGCGGGCGACACGCCGGATATCCTCGAGGCCCGGCCGAAGCTCTCGGGCCGGAGCGCGGCGAGCTTCTGCCTCGCCTCCGTGCGGAGGCCGGGGACCTTTTCGTAGTCGATGTCCGCGGGGAGGGCGCGGTTCTCCATGCGCGCGAACTCCTCCACCTGCTTGAGCTGGCGCTTTATATAGCCCTCGTAGCGCAGGCGTATCTCCACCTGCTGCGTCACCGCGCGCGGCAGCCCGGGCCGCTCCCGGTCGAAGGGCGCGAGGTCGGCGTAGCCCACCTGCGGGCGGCGCAATAGCGCGGCGAGGCTCACGCCCGAGGCGGGCGCGGCGGTGCCGAGGCGCGAGAGCGCGGCGCAGAGCTCCGGCGTCGGCGCGACGTGGGTGTGCTCGAGGCGCTCGAGTTCCGCGTCCACGGCGGCGTATTTGGCCTGCACGGCCTCCAGCCGCTCGCGCGAGACGAGGCCGAGCTCATAGCCTATGTGCGTCAGCCGCTCGTCGGCGTTGTCCTGGCGGAGCAGCAGCCGGTATTCCGAGCGCGAGGTCATCATGCGGTAGGGCTCGTTAGTGCCGCGGGTCACGAGGTCGTCTATGAGCGCGCCGATGTAAGCCTCGCTCCGCTTCAGCACGAAGGGCGGGCGGCCGAGTATCTTCAGCGCCGCGTTCACGCCCGCGGCAAAGCCCTGTACGGCGGCCTCCTCGTAGCCCGAGGAGCCGTTGAACTGCCCCGCGCCGTAGAGGCCCGAGATCTTGCGCGTCTCCAGCGTCGGCAGCAGCTCCAGCGGGTCCACGCAGTCGTATTCTATGGCGTAGGCCGCTCGCATTATCTCCGCGTGCTCGAGGCCCGGCACGCTGTGGAGCATCTGCACCTGCACCTCCTCGGGCATGGAGCTCGAGAAGCCCTGGACATAGAGCTCCTCCGTGCCGAGGCCCATAGGCTCTATGAAGAGCTGGTGGCGCTCCTTGTCCGGGAAGGTCATGACCTTGGTCTCTATGCTCGGGCAGTAGCGCGGGCCGACGCCCTCTATGACGCCCGAGTAGAGCGGCGAGCGGTCGAGATTCGCGCGGATGATCTCGTGGGTCTCCGGCGTCGTGTACGTGAGGTAGCAGCGCGCGCGGTTTTCCGGCACCTGCTCCGTCCCGAAGGAGAAGGGCTCCGGCTCGGCGTCGCCCTCCTGCACCTGCATTTTGGTGAAGTCCACGCTCCGGGCGTTCACGCGCGGGGGCGTGCCCGTCTTGAAGCGGCGGAGGGAAAGGCCCAGCGCGGCGAGCCGCTCCGAGAGCGGGCCCGAGGGCGCAAGCCCGTCCGGCCCCGAGTCGCGCAGCACCTCGCCCACGATGGTGCGCCCGTGCAGGTAGGTCCCCGTCGCGACCACCGCGGCCTTGCAGCGCCACACCGCGCCCGTGTGCGTCGTCACGGAGACGACGCGCCCGGCCTCGACGCCGATGTCCACTACCTCGGCCTGGATGAGCCGCAGGTGCTCCTGCCGCTCCAGCGTGCGCTTCATTACCTCCTGATAGCGCCGGCGGTCGGCCTGCGCGCGCAGCGAGTGCACCGCAGGGCCCTTGCCGAGGTTCAGCATCCGGTACTGGATGCAGGCCGCGTCCGCCGCGCGGGCCATCTCCCCGCCCAGGGCGTCCAGCTCCCGCACCAGGTGGCCCTTGCCCGTCCCGCCTATGGCCGGGTTGCAGGGCATGTTGCCCACCGTGTCCAGATTTATCGCAAAACAGAGCGTCTCCATGCCGAGACGCGCGGCGGCCAGCGCGGCCTCTATCCCCGCGTGCCCCGCGCCTATGACGGCTATATCACATTGTCCGGCTTCGTAAGTTCTCATAACCTAAAAATTATACTACCCGCGCGCCCCGGAATCAAGCTGTGCGGAAATTGCACAGCCAAAAGGGCGGGCGGCTATTGCTTTATCTCGTTAATGTGGTAATATGGTAACGCCTTATCAAAAAAGGTAAAGAATGAAGGAGAAATGAAAGATGAAAAAGTTTCTTGCGCTTTTGCTTGCCCTGTGCATGATATTCGCCCTTGCCGCCTGCGGCGAGGCCGAGAGCGAGCCCAGCGAAGCCCCCGCCAGTGAGGCCCCGGCCAGCGAGGCCCCCGCCGGGGAGTCCCCCGCCGCCGAGAGCGACCTCGCCTACGTGCAGGACAAGGGCACGCTGATCGTCGGCATCACCGAGTTCGAGCCCATGGACTACCAGGACGAGAGCGGCGAGTGGATAGGCTTTGACGCCGACCTCGCCAAGGCCTTCGCCGAGAGCCTCGGCGTGGACGTCGTCTTCCAGGTCATCGACTGGGACAACAAGGTCATGGAGCTCGACGGCAAGGCCATCGACGTCGTCTGGAACGGCATGACCCTCACCGACGAGGTCCTCTCCGCCATGGAGTGCTCCAACGCCTACTGCAACAACGCCCAGGTCGTCATCCTGCCCGCCGCCGACGCTGAGAGCTATCCCGACGCCGCGAGCATGGCCGACCTCCAGTTCGCCGTCGAGAGCGGCTCCGCCGGCGAGGACATGGCCATTGAGAACGGCTTCAACTACACCCCGGTCGTCGACCAGGCCACCGCGGTGCTCGAGGTCAGCTCCGGCACCTGCCAGGCCGCCATCATCGACAGCCTGATGGCCGCCGCCATGGTGGGCGAGGGCACCAGCTACGCCGACCTCACCTACACCATCAACCTCAACAGCGAGGAGTACGGCGTCGGCTTCCGCAAGGGCAGCGACCTCGCCGCGGCGCTCAACGACTTCTTCGCCGCCTCCTGGGCCGACGGCACCATGCAGACCCTCGCGGACACCTACGGCGTCACCGCCGCGCTCATCCCCCAGGAATAAGCCCTGAATAACGAACCGGCATAAAATAAGCCAAAAGCAGAGGGCTTGACGGTCCTCTGCTTTCGGCACGGATAGGAGTGGTACCTGGCAAATGTTCCAGACCGTCATAAGCGCGCTCAACGAGGGCTTTGTGCAGACGCTCAAGCTCTTTGTCGTGACGCTCGTAGGCTCCATACCTCTGGGGCTCATAATCTGCTTCGGCTCCATGAGCCGCTGGGCGCCTCTGGGCTTCCTGGGGCGGAAATACTTCTCTCAGGGCGAGGCCATCACCCGGGCTCTCGAGAACGGGGAGACCGTCAAGGGCCGCGACGACGCCGTGCTGACAGCCGACATGGCCAGGAACAGGGCTAAGAGATGCAAGGCCTGGGGCAGGCTGCTGCTCGGATTCAGGCCCATCTCGCTCATCAGCCGCTTCGTGGTCTGGATCATCCGCGGCACGCCGCTGATGCTGCAGCTGCTCATCATCTTCTACATACCCGGCTACGTCCTCGCGAACAACCCCTGGTCCTTCCCGGAGGGGCGCTTCGCCGCGGCGGCGGTGATGTTCGTCATCAACTACGCCTGCTACTTCTCCGAGATCTACCGCGGCGGCATCCAGGGCGTGCCCGTCGGGCAGCAGGAGGCCGGTCAGGTGCTCGGCATGACCAAGGCGCAGATCTTTCGCCATGTCACGCTCTTGCAGATGATAAAGCGCATCGTGCCGCCCATGGCAAACGAGGTCATCACCCTCGTCAAGGACACCTCCCTGGCGCGCATCATCTCCTTCCAGGAGGTCATCTGGGCGGGCTACGCCTTCCTCAAGGGCTCGCACGGCTATTCCGGCCTCATCTGGCCGCTGTTCTTCACCGGCATCTACTATCTCATCTTCAACGGCATTGTCTCCTTCCTGCTCGGCAGGCTGGAGCGCAAGCTCGAGTTCTTCAGGTAAGGGGGCGGCGCGATGTCCATACTGGAAGTCAAAAACCTTGAAAAGCACTTCGACAAGACCAAGGTCTTGAACGACATCAGCTTCTCCCTCGAGGAGGGGCAGGCGCTCAGCATCATCGGCTCCTCCGGCAGCGGCAAGACCACGCTGCTCAGGTGCCTCAACTTCCTCGAGACGCCGGACGCGGGCAGCATCGCCGTCAAGGGCGAGGTGCTCTTCGACGCGGAGGACCCCGCCACGCGGCGCGAGGCCGACGTGCGGCGCAAGCGGCTGCACTTCGGGCTGGTGTTCCAGAGCTTCAACCTCTTCCCGCAGTACACGGCGCTCGGGAACGTCACGCTCGCGAGCAAGCTGCTGGCGAAGGAGCGGCCGGACTTCAAGCAGAACAAAAAGGCCATTTACGAGGCCATAGACGCCGAGGGGCTGGAGCTCCTGGCCTCGATGGGCCTCTCGGACCGCACGGGGCACTACCCGCACCAGCTCTCCGGCGGCCAGCAGCAGCGCGTCGCCATCGCCCGCGCGCTGGCCCTGCACCCGGACATCCTCTGCTTCGACGAGCCGACCAGCGCCCTCGACCCCGAGCTCACCGGCGAGGTGCTGCGCGTCATCCGAGAGCTGGCCGAGCGGAAGACCACGATGATAATCGTCACGCACGAGATGCACTTCGCGCGCGAGGTCTCCGACAGCATCATCTTCATGGACGGCGGCTTCATCGTCGAGCAGGGCGGGCCGGAGATAATCGACGACCCCAAGATGGAGCGCACGCGGCGCTTCCTCTCGAGCTACGGGCAGTAATCGACGATTATTTACAAATTGCCACTTGAATACGGCCTGAGATTACTTTATTATAGTTGCGCGTGCCTTTCCGGCGCGCGCAGCTTTGTTTTACGGGAGGAGGCGGCGCTTTGAAAAAGTCCATAAGGCTCGCGGCGCTGCTGCTGGTGCTGTGCCTGATGCTCCCGCTCGCGGGCTGCGGCAAGGTCGTCGGGCGCTACCGCGTGCTCGAGACGCTTGCGACGCAGGAGTTCTCCATCGGCTACCGCGAGAACGACTATGTCCGCTATTACGTGGACGCCGCGCTGCAGACCCTCGCGGCGGACGGCACGGTCGGCGCCCTCGCCTACAAGTGGTTCGGCGAGGACAAGACCAGCTTCTCCAAGAACATAAACGCCCTCGAGCAGGCCGGTCAGGCCGCGCCGCGCACGCTGCTCATCGGCGTGGACGCGGACGCCTTCCCCATGAGCTACCTCGACGGCGAGACCTACTCCGGCTTCGACGTGGAGCTGGCGCGGGAGGTGTGCAGCCGCCTCGGCTGGGAGGCCAAGTTCATCTCCATCAAGGCCGAGAACGCCTATGTGGAGCTCTCCAGCGGCAACATCGACGTCGCCTGGGGCGGCCTGGCGCTGGCGCGCGAGGACGTGAATTACGAGGTCACGTCCCCCTACCTCACCAACGACATCGTCATCGTCACCCTTGCCCAGGGCGGGCCCAAGAGCCTGCGCGGCCTCAAGGACGGCACGCTGGCCATGACCGTGGAGCAGAAATACATGGACGCCCTCGCCTCCAACGAGAAGCTCATGGAGCGCCTCGGCCAGATAAAGCGCGTCTCCGGCGGCACGCAGAGCCTCTTCGACCAGCTCAACTCCGGCGCCGTGAACGCCATCATCGTATACAGCCTCGCGCTGAACTATACCGGCTGAAAAATGCAAGTAAAAAGGCGGCTTTTGCCGCCTTTTTCGGCGCTTTGGGGGCGCCGGATTTGTTGACCGGGACAGGGAGACATGATATAATCATAATTCAATGAATTTCAAGGAGCATGGCTATGTGGGTATCTGACAAATGGCGAGATTTTGAGCTTATCGACTGCTCCCGCGGCGAAAAGCTGGAGCGCTGGGGGAACTATACCCTCGTGCGCCCGGACCCGCAGGCCATCTGGGACACGCCCCGGCGCGACGGCCGCTGGCGCGACTGCGACGGCAAGTACACCCGCAGCGAGAGCGGCGGCGGGGCCTGGGACAAGCGCCGCCTCCCCGCGAGCTGGCAGATACGCTACGGGGAGCTCACCTTCAACATCAAGCCCATGAACTTCAAGCACACGGGCATTTTCCCGGAGCAGGCCGCAAACTGGGACTATATAATGCGCAAAATAAGGTCGGCCGGGCGGGAGATAAGCGTGCTCAACCTCTTCGCCTACACGGGCGCGGCCACGGTCGCGGCCCTGGCCGCCGGGGCCTCCGTCTGCCACGTGGACGCCGCCAAGGGCATGGTCGCCTGGGCCAAGGAGAACGCCGCCGCCTCCGGCGTGGCGGACCGGCCCGTCCGCTGGATAGTCGACGACTGCGCAAAGTTCGTCGAGCGCGAGATTCGACGCGGCAGGCGCTACGACGCGATTATAATGGACCCGCCGAGCTATGGGCGCGGCCCCGGCGGCGAGGTCTGGAAGCTCGAGGAGAGCCTCTGGGGCTTCGTCCAGCTCGTCTCCGGCGTGCTGTCGGACGACCCGCTCTTCGTCATCATCAATTCCTACACCACGGGGCTTTCCCCCTCGGTGCTGACCTATATCAGCGAGAGCATCTTTACAAAGCGCTTCGGCGGCCGCTCGGAGAGCCGGGAGCTGGGCCTGCCCGTCACGGCGACGGGGCTGTACCTGCCCGCAGGCGCCGCCTGCCGCTGGGAGCGCGGGGAGTGAGAATAGAGCCATGCAGCCAATAATCAGGGCAGAGGACCTGCACTACACCTACCCCGGCGACGAGACGGAGACCCTCCACGGGCTGGACCTCGAGATAGCCGAGGGCAGCTTCGTCGCCGTGCTGGGGCACAACGGCTCCGGCAAATCGACGCTCGCAAAGCTCATGAACGCCATACTCCTGCCCACCTCCGGCAAGGTGTATGTGGACGGCATAGACACCGCCGACGAGGCGCGGCTCCTTGACGTGCGCCGCACGGTGGGCATGGTGTTCCAGAACCCGGACAACCAGATAGTCGCGAACGTCGTGGAGGACGACGTGGCCTTCGCGCCCGAGAACCTCGGCGTGCCGAGCGAGGAGATACGCCGCCGCGTGGACGAGGCGCTCCGCACCGTCGGCATGTACGAATACCGCCTCCACGCGCCGCACCTGCTCTCGGGCGGGCAGAAGCAGCGCGTCGCCATAGCGGGCGTGCTGGCCATGCAGCCGCGCTGCGTCGTGCTCGACGAGCCGACCGCCATGCTCGACCCCGTGGGCCGGCGCGAGGTGGTCTCCACCGTCACGCGGCTCTGCCGCGAAAAGGGCATGACCGTCATGCTCATCACCCACCACATGAACGAGTGCATCGGCGCGGACAGGCTCATCGTCATGTCCGAGGGCCGCATCGTCGCCGACGGCACGCCGCGGGAGGTCTTTTCCCAGGTGGAGCTGCTCCGCAGCGAGGGCCTCGCCGTCCCCGCCACCACGCAGCTCATCTACGAGCTGCGGCGCGACGGCTACGACCTGCCGCTGAGCGCGCTCACGGTCAGCGAGTGCGCCGACGCCGTCATGTCGGCAATCTGAGAGAAGAAAAGGGATAAGCTATGGACGCGGTCATAAAAGCCGAGCACCTGACGCACATATACAGCAAGGGCACGCCCTTTGAAAAGGCTGCCATACGCGACGTCAGCGTCGAGATATATCCGGGCCAGCTCGTGGCCGTCATCGGCCACACGGGCTCGGGCAAGAGCACCTTCATACAGCACCTCAACGGCCTGCTCCGCCCCGACGAGGGCACGGTCTACTGCGAGGGCGAGGACATCTTTGCCACGAAGGAGGCCACGCGGGACGTGAGATTCAAGGTCGGGCTCGTGTTCCAGTACCCGGAGTATCAGCTCTTTGAGGAGACGGTCTACCGGGACATCGCCTTCGGGCCGAAGAACATGAAGCTCTCCGACGCCGAGGTGGACGAGCGCGTGCGCGAGGCGGCGCGCTTTGTCGGCATCTCGGAGGACCTCTTTGAAAAGTCCCCGCTCGAGCTCTCGGGCGGGCAGAAGCGGCGCATCGCCATCGCGGGCGTCATCGCCATGCGGCCCCGTGTGCTCATCCTCGACGAGCCCATGGCCGGGCTCGACCCCGGCGGCTGCGAGGGCATACTCCGCAACATCACCGACTACCGCCGCGAGACCGGCTCCACCGTCCTCTTCGTCACCCACAGCATGGACGACGCGGCGAGGATAGCCGACCGGCTCATCGTCTTCCACGACGGCGGCATCGCCATGGACGGCACGCCGGAGGAGGTCTTCTCCCACGCGCAGGAGCTCACGGAGATGGGCCTCGACGTGCCCCAGCCCGCCGCCATCGCCGCCGAGCTCAGGCGCCGCGGCGCCGCGCTGCCGGAGTCCATATACACCTCCGAGCAGCTCCACGCCGCCGCGCTCGCGTGGCTCAGGAAAGGGGGGAGCGCCGGATGCTGAAGGACATCACCCTCGGCCAGTTCTTCCCGGGCGACACCATAGTCCACCGCCTGGACGCGAGGACCAAGCTCATCCTCGTCATCGTCTACATCGCGGCCCTCTTCACCGCCGTGGACTGGTTCTCCTACGCGCTGATGTTCGCCGTCACCGCCGCGTGCGTGGCGCTCTCGAAGATAAAGCTCGGCACCATCCTGAAGGGCCTCAAGCCCCTCATCTTCATCATAGTCCTCACCGGCGTGCTCAACCTCTTCTACACCACGGGCGGCAAGGTGCTCGTGGACTGGTGGATATTCACCATCACCACGGAGGGCATCAAGCGGGCGTTCCTCATGATTGTCCGCATCATGATGCTCATAACCGGCACCTTTCTGCTGACCTACACCACCAGCCCCATAGCGCTGACGGACGGGCTGGAGATACTGCTCGGGCCCTTGAAGAAGATAAAGGTGCCCGTGCACGAGATGAGCATGATGATGAGCATGGCGCTGCGCTTCATCCCCACGCTCATAGAGGAGACGGACAAGATAATGAGCGCGCAGAAGGCCCGCGGCGCGGACTTCGAGACCGGCAAGCTCACCGACAGGGCCAAGGCCCTGCTGCCGCTCTTAGTGCCGCTCTTCGTCTCCAGCTTCCGCCGCGCGGACGAGCTGGCCGTCGCCATGGAGAGCCGCTGCTACCACGGCGGCGAGGGCCGCACGCGCATGAAGCAGCTGCACATGCACCGCCGCGACTGGCTCGCGCTGCTGCTCGGCGCGCTGGTGCTCGCGGCGACCATCGTCATGAACGTCTACGGCCTATGAGGAACATCGCCCTCAAGCTCCGCTATGACGGCACCGCCTATCACGGCTGGCAGGTGCAAAAGACGGAGACAAGCGTCGCGGAGACGCTGGAAAAAGCCCTCTCCAAGGTCTGCGGCGAGAGGATAAAGGTCACCGGCTGCGGCCGGACCGACGCGGGCGTGCACGCGCTATCCTACTGCGCGAACTTCCGCACGGAGAGCCGCATCCCAGTGGACCGGCTGCCCCTCGCGGTGAACACCCGCCTCCCCGACGACATAGCCGTGCTCGACGCCTGCGAGGCGCCCGAGGATTTCAATGCGATCTTGAGCTGCATACAGAAAGAATACGTCTACCGGATAATGAACACCCGCATACGCGACCCCTTTTTGCAAAAACGGGTCTGCTTTTACCCCGCGCCGCTCGACATAGAGCGCATGCGCGCGGCGGGCCTCGCCTTCGAGGGCAGGCACGACTTCAAGGCAGTCCGCAGCGTGGGGACGCAGACAAAGACCACCGTCCGCACCGTGCACTGGTGCCGGGCCAGGCGCGAGGGCGACATGATAAGCGTCGCCGTGTGCGCGGACGGGTTTCTCTACAACATGGTCCGCGCCATCGTGGGCACGATGGTCTACGCCTCGCACGGCAAGCTCGAGCCGGAGGACATCCCGCACCTGCTCGAGACCGGCGACCGCAGGCTCACCGGCCCGACCATGCCTCCGCAGGGGCTCTACCTGCGCCGGGTCTGGTACGAGGGCGAGGTCGGCGCGATGATGCGGGAGGATCACCCGGAGGAGGCATAATGAAACACCCGGCAGGCACCAGACACCTTACGGCGCGCCGCGCGGCTCTTGCGGCGCTCATCCTGGCCATAGCGGCGGCCGCCGCCGCGGCCTTTTCCCTGCGCTGGCGGGGAGACGAGGGGGGCTCTCTCACGTTCGAGAGCGCCGCGGGGGAGGTGTTTGCCGTGTTCGGGAACTCTTTCGCCGTATGTTCGTCAACACAGTTGCAGGTGTTTGACGAAAACGGCCGGAACACGCTCACGCGGGCCGTCTCCGCGGAAAACCCGGGCCTTGCGGCCTCGGACGCCGCCCTCGCCGTATGGAGCGCGGGCGGGGACGCCCTCCTCGTGCTCGATGCGGAGGGCAATGCCTCGGAGCTCGCGGCGGAGGGCGCGGTGTACGCCGTCTCGGCAAACGGGAGCGGCATGCTCGCGGTAACTACCGCGTGCGAGGGATACCGCGGCCTCGTCACGGTCTACGACGCGGCGCTCAGGCCGGTGTACCGCTGGTACGCGGCCACGGCCTGGCCCATGGCCGCCGCGCTCTCGCCGGACGGCGGGACGCTCGCCGTGCTCGCCGCCTCGGAGGAGGGCGGGCAGCTGCGGCTCTTCTCGCTCGCGGGCGAGGAGGAGCTCGCGCGCTTTGTGTCCCCGGGCGAGGTGTTCTTCGACCTCGGCTGGGTAGACGGCGGGCTCTGTCTCGTCTCCGAGCGGCGCGCCGTGTTCCTCGACGCGGCGGGGACCGCGGCGGGGGAGTACGCCTTCGGCTCCGCGCGGCTCGCGGACTACGCCCTGGGCGGCGAGTGCGCCGTGTTCGCCCTCGCGGAGGGCGGGGCGCAGAGGCTCGTCTCCCTCGGCGGCGCGGGCGCGCTGCTCGCCGAAACGGACGCGCCCGGCGAGGCGCTGGGCATAGATGTGCAAAAAGGCAAAATTGCCGTGCTTTACTCCGAGGGCGCGGCGGTATATAATAAGAACCTAACGGAGCGCGGAGAGAGCGCGGAGGCCTCGGGCGCGGCGGCGCTGCTGCTGCGCGCGGACGGGGAGACGGTGACCGTCTTTTCCGGCGCGGCGAGGTTAGGCCTCGTTTAGAGAAAACGCTCCCAAAGGAGGATCAACTCTTGAGAACTGTAATAGATCTCGTCCTTCTCGCCATAATAATAATCAGCATCTGGTCGGGCTACAAGAAGGGCTTCATCATGGGCATCGCCGGTCTGGTGGCGATAATCGTGTCGCTCTATGGAGCGTCGCTGGTGTCCTCGGCCTTCTCTTACGAGGTCGTGCCCGCGCTGCGCCCCTTCGCCAGCGGCTATGTCGAGAGCCAGATGCAGGAGAACGTCCTGGAGGACATGGGCATCGCGAATACGGAGCTCTCCTATGAGGACATCCTCGCCGACGACCCGGAGCTCAGGCACCAGTTCTGCGCCACCTGCTTCAAGACCTTCGGCATCTATGACGACGCCGCCGAGCAGATGGCCACCGAGGCCGAGACCTATGCTGACGAACAGGGCAGCACCATAGAGGACGCCATTGTCGAGACCCTCTGCGCGCGCATCGCCTATATCGCGGGCGTAGTGCTGCTGTTCCTCATCTTCCTCATCACGCTGATGACCATCGCCAACATACCCAACCTCTCCTACCGCATCCCCAACGCCGACCTCCTCAACGACGCCGGCGGCGCGGTCATGGGCCTCGTCAACGGCATGACCTACTGCGTCCTGCTCTGCTGGGCCCTGCGCTTCCTCGGGCTCTTCATCGGGCTCGACACCCTAGGCGGCACCCTGCTCGGCCGGCTCTTCCTCAAGCTCGACCTCGTCACAGCCGGGCTCGGCATCTGAGATACGAATATATGAACAAAATGTCAATTCCGGGCCTCCGGTGTTGACAAGCGCCTGACTTGGTGATAAATTAGCACTCGAAGAAATAGAGTGCTAATTTATTTTCCCAGACTTTTTTACAGGAGACCTGATCTATGCAACCGACGCTTTGCTCACGCTGCAAGAAAAATGTAGCCGTGATATTCATAACGAGACTCGAGGGGGGCCAGACCAAGAACGAGGGCCTCTGCCTCAAGTGCGCCCGCGAGCTGCACATAAAGCCCGTGGACGACGTGATAAACAAGATGGGCCTGTCCGACGACGAGCTGGACGGCCTGACCAACGAGATGATGGAGGCCCTCGGCAATGCCGACGGGCTGATGGACATCGAAAACAGCGACGCCGACACCGACGACGAGGGCAAGACCGCGACCTTCCCCTTCCTGAACCGCCTCTTCGGCGGCATGGGCGGCCAGAGGCCGGAGGCGAGCGCCCCCGGCGGCGAGCTCACGCCCGCCCAGAGCGGCCCCGAGCAGGGGAGCGCCCAGGGCCAGACCGGCCCCCAGCAGGCGCCGCCGCGGCCCAAGAAGAAGTTTCTGGATAACTACTGCATCGACCTCACCCAGCGCGCCCGCGAGGGCAAGCTGGACGCCATGATAGGCCGAGAGGAGGAGCTCGAGCGCGTCATCCAGATACTCAACCGCCGCCAGAAGAACAACCCCTGCCTCATCGGCGAGCCCGGCGTCGGCAAGACCGCCATCGCCGAGGGCCTTGCCCAGCGCATAGCCGACGGCAGCGTGCCCTATAAGCTCAGGGACAAGGAGGTCTACCTCCTCGACCTCACGGCCCTCGTCGCGGGCACGCAGTTCCGCGGCCAGTTCGAGAGCCGCATGAAGGGGCTCATCGAGGAGATACGCAAGACCGGCAACATCATCCTCGTCATCGACGAGGTGCACAACATCGTCGGCGCGGGCGACGCCGAGGGCAGCATGAACGCCGCCAACATCCTCAAGCCCGCCCTCTCCAGGGGCGAGATACAGGTCATCGGCGCCACCACCTTCACCGAGTACCGCAAGCACATCGAAAAGGACGCCGCGCTAGAGCGCCGCTTCCAGCCCGTCACCGTGGCGGAGCCCTCCATCGACGACAGCGTGAAGATACTCGAGGGCATCGCGCACTATTACGAGGAGTGCCACAAGGTCCGCATCCCCAAGGAGATGTGCCGCGAGGCCGTCGTGCTCAGCGAGAGGTACATCACCGACCGCTACCTGCCCGACAAGGCCATAGACCTCATAGACGAGGCCTGCTCCGACGTGAACCTCAAGGATAAGACCCTCGCGCGCATAGACGCCGCGCAGAAGGAGATAGACGACCTCAACAAGGAGCGCGAGCTCCTGCTGGCGGACACGGAAAACGAGCACTACGAGCGCCTCGCCGTCATCCGCACCACCATCATGCAGCTCACCGACGAGCTCAACGCCCTCAAGGCTCAGACCCCGACCCTGACGCGCGAGAACCTCGCCCGCGTCATCGAGCTCTGGACCAAGATACCCGCGAGCACGATAACCGAGGACGAGTTCGACCGCCTCAGCAAGCTGGGCGACCGCCTGAGGGAGCACATCGTGGGCCAGGACGAGGCCATAGACGCCGTCTGCGCCGCCATCAAGCGCAGCCGCGTGGGCCTGCAGGCCAAGCGCAAGCCCGTGAGCTTCATCTTCGTCGGCGGCACCGGCGTGGGCAAGACCGAGCTCGTGAAGCGCCTCGCGGCCGACCTCTTCAACTCGCCCGAGAGCCTCATCCGCCTCGACATGAGCGAGTTCATGGAGAAGTTCTCCGTCTCGCGCATCATCGGCTCGCCCCCCGGCTACGTCGGCTACGACGAGGCCGGCCAGCTCACCGAGAAGATACGCCGCAAGCCCTATTCCGTCGTGCTCTTCGACGAGATAGAGAAGGCGCACCCGGACGTCATGAACATCCTGCTCCAGATCCTCGACGACGGCCACATCACCGACGCCCAGGGCAGGAACATCAACTTTGAGAACACGGTCATCATCATGACCACGAACGCGGGCAGCAACACCAAGAACGGCTCCCTCGGCTTCGTCGGCACCGCCGCGGACAAGGACCGCGAGCGCGCCATGAAGGCCCTCGGCGACTTCCTGAGGCCCGAGTTCATAAACCGCGTGGACGAGATCATCTGCTTCAACAAGCTCACCGAGGACAACTTCCGCGACATCGCCGGCCTCATGCTCGGCGAGGTGCGCGACCTCATGCGCGAAAAGGGCATGGAGCTCACCTGGGACGAGAGCGTCATAGACTACCTCGTCAAGAAGAGCTACAGCCTGACCTACGGCGCGCGGAACCTGAGAAGGACCATACAGAAGGATATAGAGGACGCCATGGCCTCCGTCATCGTCGACGGCAGGCGCGGCAACGTGAAGGCGATACACCTCACGTCCGACGGCGAAAAAGTGAATGTGGAGGCTGAATGAGGCATGATAAGGTTTGAGAGCGACTATCTGGAGGGCGCGCTGCCCGAGGTAATGGACGCCCTGGTCCGCACCAATCTGGAGCAGACCCCGGGCTACGGCGAGGACGCGCACTGTGCGCACGCGGCGGAGCTGATACGCGAAAAGTGCAAGGCCCCCGACGCGGCGGTGCACTTCCTCGTGGGCGGCACGCAGGCGAACATGACCGTGATAGCCGCGGCGCTCAGACCGCATCAGGCCGCCGTGGCGGCGGAGACGGGGCACATCGCAGTGCACGAGACCGGCTCCGTCGAGGCCACGGGCCACAAGGTCATCACCCTGCCCAGCGCGGACGGCAAGATCCGCGCCGGGCAGGTCAAGGCCCTGGTCGAGGCCCACTGGGCCGACGCCACGCACGAGCACCAGCCCCAGCCCGCGCTGGTGTACATCTCCCAGCCGACCGAAAACGGCACGGTGTACTCCCTCTCGGAGCTCGAGGCCATCAGCGCCGTGTGCCGGGAGAAGGGCCTGCTGCTGTTCGTGGACGGCGCGCGTCTCGGCGCGGCGCTGGCCTGCTCGGACGTAAGCCTCGCGGACCTCGCGCGGCTGACCGACGTGTTCTACATAGGCGGGACCAAGCTCGGCGCGCTCTTCGGCGAGGCCGTGGTGATAACGAACGAGGCGCTCAAACGCGATTTCCGCTACATAATCAAGCAGCGGGGCGGCATGTTCGCCAAGGGCCGGCTGCTGGGCGTGATGTTCGAGACGCTGATGTCGGACGGGCTCTACGAGCGCACCGGCGCGCGCGAGGTGGCCCTCGCTCAGAAGCTGCGCGCGGCCTTCGAGGCCAAGGGCTGGCCGCTGATGTACGACTCGCCGACGAATCAGCAGTTCCCGATAGTGCCCGACGCGGTGCTCGACAAGCTCGCGGAGCGCTATACCTTCTCCGACTGGGCCCGCACGGACGAGAGCCACCGCGCCGTCCGGTTCTGCACCAGCTGGGCCACCACCGAGCGCGACGTCGACGCACTCATCAACGATATCGAAAAAGCCTAAAATCCCTAACGCCCTGCGCGCAACGCGCGCAGGGCGTTAGGGATTTTGGCGGAGCCAATCGGCGGCTATGAGGGGGGCGGTCTCGTTTCTCAGGCGCGCGGTGGGGTAGGCGGTGAGGCGCTGGGGATTATCGCCGTAGCCGAGCTCTATGGTCACGGAGGGGATATCCAGCGCCGAGGCGGCCCAGTCCTTATACCCGCCGCCGTCCAGCGTCTCCGTCTCCTCAAGCTCGTACCCCGCCGCCGCGCCCAGCGCCAGCCCCAGGCTCCGCGAGGCCGCGTTCGTGCGCTCGGATGCGCCCGCGTAGTCCGCGTAGATCAGGCTCCCCGCCGTGTGATAGCTCAGCGTCGCGTCCGGCTTGACCAGGCGCGTATAGTCCGCAAGAGCGCGGCTTTCAGGCTGGTCCTCCGGCGCCGCGCCGCGGTAGTTCTCCGACGAGGGCGCGCTCCGGCTCTCAAGGCTCTCCCAGCCCGCGTCGAAGTTCCGGTTCAGGTCCACCCCCGCCGCGTTCGCCTTCCACTCCCGCGCGTACTCGTACTCGCCCAGCTCCGTGTGCCCCGCCGCGAGGTCGGACTCGTATATCGCCCGCTGCGCCTCGCCCAGCTGCCCCGTCCGGCTTATCTCCGCCCCGTCCGGGTTCACCATCGGGATAAAATGAAAGCGCACATCCTCCGGAGCCCCCGCCTCGAGCAGATGCTCCAGCTGGCTCAGCACAAGATATGCGCTCATGCCCTCCCGGCCGTGGATGCAGCCCTGGATGAGCACGTCATATTCAGCCTCCGCGCCGCCCACGACCGCGCACAGCAGCTCCCGGCCCTCCACGCTCCGGCCTATCGACGAGAGCGCCACCGCGTCCGGATGCTCCGCCGCGAGGCCCTCCAGCTCCGTGCGCAGGCCGTCATAGCTCAGCTCCGCCGCGGGCACGGCGGAGTCGAGCTTCGGCACGATGTAGGTCGAGAGCACGTATCCGCGCTGCCCGCCGTACTCGACCTGCGCGAACGCCCCGTCAAAGCCCGAGAGCGTCATCTCGCCCCCGCGCGGTATCGTGCCCAGCGCCTCCGCCTCCACGTCCGGCCCCGCGCGCAGCGTGATGTACTCCTCGCAGTCCGCGATGTATGCCTCGCCCGCTGTGGACGCCGCGGCCAGCCCGGACGCGCCGGACTTCGGCTCTATGTACGAGGCCAGCACGTACCCGCGCTGCCCCGCGTACTCGACATACGCAAAGTCGCCGTCGCGCGAGATGAGCGTCATCTCCCCGCCCTTCGGGATGGTGGTTATCGCCTCCGCGTTCACGTCCGGGCGCTCGCGGAGGGTTATGAACTCCTCGCAGTCGGCGACATAGATCTCGCCCTCCGCGGTCTCACCGCCCTCGTCCGAGCCGCCGGAGACGGGGGAGCTCACGGCCGTCAGGCTCCAGAGCTGGGCTATCTGCGGCGCGAGGGCGTCGTAGCTCCAGGTGCGCTCGCTGCGCTCTATGCTGTTCGGGTCGTAGACCTTGAAGCCGAGGAAATTGTGGCCGTAGATGACGATGAAGTGGCCGCTGGTGGTGAAGTCGCCGGGCAGCATCGAGGCGATGATGATCTCGCCGCGGTCCAGGCGCCCGGCCAGCTCCGTCCGCCCGGCGGAGATCATCTCCCCGCGCACCCCGAACTCCGCCGCGCCCTCCGAGAACAGCGACCAGGCCGTGCCCGCGCCGTCCACGTAGTGCCCGGAGGCCTCCGCGCGGTCGGCGACGTAGGCGGGGGTGTAGTCCGTGTTGCCGGTCAGGCCGATGACGGCCATGGAGAGGCAGGTCGGCCCGCAGCCGGTGAAGCCCATGACTGAGCTGCCGTAGGCGTGGTAGCACCAGCGGTAGTCGTATTGCAGCAGGTACGGCACCTCGCCCGGCTCGACGTTGATCTCGGCGTTCAGGCCCGAGGCGTTCGGCGCGCAGAAGGCCGAGAGCAGGGCGAAGGGGGTCTTTTCCGGGCCCTGCAGCGCGGTCTTGACCGCCTCCTCGGAGTAGATATCGACGTGCTCGGCCATGAACTCCAGCTCGTCGGCCCAGTCGGGGTTCTCCTTTGCGCAGCGCCGGAGCTCCTCGGCCTCCGCCGCGCCGCAGTCACCGACGTACATGCCGTCGCTTATCTGCGCGGCGAGGCGGTCGAGGTCGTAATCGAACTTCGTGTCGGTGTTCCGGAGCGAGACCTTGACGGGCAGGTGCAGCGCGGAAAAGCCGTCGGTCAGCCGGTAGGCCGCGACGGCGGCGAGCACGAGGACGATGAGCACGAGCAGCGTCTTCCAGCGCCGCCGCCTGCGTCTCCTGCGCCTGCGCCTCCTGCGCGGCGCGGGCTCGTCCATGTATTCGACCTCACGAAAAGAATCCATTGCAGCCTCCCGTATTACTTCTATTAATACGGAGTATAAGGCCGCCCCTGTTTTTTGTCAAGCGCCGCGGCGCTTGGGTAAAAATTGCTTGCGCATCGCGCGC
>UMHQ01027094.1_pt1 | contig 28375 bp, 28 predicted proteins | sample 1965531 | NCBI WGS metagenome assembly UMHQ01 (sample SAMEA4836098, study PRJEB28245) | human gut metagenome | biome: gut microbiome; material: fecal sample | place: Denmark | collected 2008 | reverse complement strand
CCCGCCACGCTAGACCTCGCGCGGGGTGACGTCGACGGTCTCGTCGCTTGCCGCGGCGGCCTGCTTGGCCTTGTACGCGGCAGCGGCTGCGGCGGCGCGCTCGGTCATCGTGGGCTCGGGCCCCTTGGGCTGCTGCTCGGCAACCTCGAGCTCGGGCAGGTCGAGGGCGAGCGCCACGGCGTCGGGCAGCAGTCCCTCGGGCAGGTCGTCCTCGAAGGTGCCCTCGTCGCACGCCTTGGCGATGGCCGGGTCGATGGGCAGCGTGCCCAGGACGGGCAGGCCGTAGCCGGCGGCGACTTCGGCGAGCTTGCTCTCGCCGAACACGTGGATGTGCTCGCCGCAGTTGGGGCACACGGCGTAGCTCATGTTCTCCACCAGGCCCAGCACCGGGATCTGCATCTGGGCGGCCATGTTCACGGCCTTGCCCACGATCATGCTCACGAGGTCCTGCGGGCTCGTGACGATGACGATGCCCTCGATGGGCAGGCTCTGGAACACGGTGAGGGCCACGTCGCCCGTTCCGGGAGGCATGTCGACGAGCATGTAGTCGATGTCGCCCCAGGCCGTGTCCCCCCAGAACTGGCGGATGGCGCCGCCCAGCACCGGGCCGCGCCACAGCACGGGCTGTGTCTCGTCGGCCAGGACCAGGTTGGCGCTCATGACCTTGACGCCGTGCTTGGACTCCACGGGGATGAGGTGCTCGTCTGCGGCCGTGGCGTGGGCGTCTGCCATGCCGAACATGTGGGGGATGGAGGGTCCCGTGATGTCGGCGTCCAGGATGCCCACGCTCTTGCCGGCGCGGTTGAGCTCGCGGGCCAGGATGCCCGTGACGAGCGACTTGCCCACGCCTCCCTTGCCCGAGACGACGCCGATGAGGTGACGCACGCGCGACAGCTCGCCCAGCTCGAACTGGGGAACGCCGTTCTGTTCTGCCATGTGATCTCCTTCATATATGTGTGGCGGGCGCCTCCCCGAGGTGCCCGTGCGTTCGCATGTCCATTCTACCCGGGCGGGACGGGATGGGTCATTTGGGTACAATCCATAAAACACGGCGGAAGGGAGGCCATGGTGTTTTGGGACTACATTCAGTTGCCCGACGAGACGCAGGTCGCCTATTCGGACATGAACGAGGACGGCACGGTCGAGGTGCGCGTCGAGCGTCCCGTTGACATGGGCTTCGACTCTGCTCTCTGCATGCTTCCCTCGTTTGTGTGGAGCAGCGTCGAGGGCTTCTCTGACGAGGAGATGGGCAAGCTCGATCGCCTCGTGCGCAACAACGCCCCGCTCATCTTCGAGTTTGCCCAGGCAGACCCAAGCGAGAGGTTGACCGCCTGATGCCCAAGGTGCTTACGGTTGGCAGGTACGTGCTGTTCTTCTGGGTCTCCGAGAATGGCGAGCCCGTTCACGTCCATGTGGCCATACGGCATGCCGAGAAGAACTCGACGAAGTTCTGGCTCACGTCTTGTGGCGGCTGCATTCTCGCCAACAACAACAGCGGCATTCCCGAGAAGGACCTGAGGAGCCTCGCCAAGGTCATCAAGTTCAACCACGGCCTCATCTGCGAGCGCTGGCTGGAGACGTTCGGTCCTGACTCCCTCGCGTTCTATCTCTAGACGCGCACGCTGCCGCCGATGCAGCGTTTTTGCACGCTAATGGTGCCGTGAGCGTGTAAAAACGCATCAGCAACAGCGCGAGCGCGTGTAAGCGCCCCGCCGGCGCCCGGGCATCGCAAGTTGACCGCAAATCGCTGGACAACTCGCGGTCTACGTGGGCAAACGTTCGGAATTGCTAACTTGAGAAGGCTATGGAGATGGCCCGTTCGCGCTATTATGAAGCCGTCTGTGGAAGCGACCGCCCATCCGGGCGGCGCAACCCAAAGGGACGCCGCGGCGCCGGGGAAAGCGCCGTGGCACGCACGTGGCGGCCGCGCTGGGGTGCGGGCCGTCACCTACGCAAACAGAAAGGAGAGGCATGCAGTATTCACAGGAAGTGGAGAACATGTGCCCCGTCGCCAAGGGTGCCTACCACGGCCCCGCGCCCATCCCCGAGGAGGGCAAGTGGGTCCAGGCCAAGGAGATCTCTGACATCTCCGGCCTCACGCACGGTGTGGGCTGGTGCGCCCCGCAGCAGGGTGCCTGCAAGCTGACGCTCAACGTCAAGGAGGGTGTCATCGAGGAGGCCCTCGTCGAGACGATCGGCTGCTCCGGCATGACCCACTCCGCCGCCATGGCTTCCGAGATCCTTCCCGGCAAGACCATCCTCGAGGCCCTCAACACCGACCTCGTCTGCGATGCCATCAACGTCGCCATGCGCGAGATCTTCCTGCAGATCGTCTACGGTCGCAGCCAGACCGCGTTCTCCGAGGGCGGCCTGCCTGTCGGCGCCTCCCTCGACGACCTCGGCAAGGGCCTTCGCTCCCAGGTCGGCACCATGTTCGGCACCAAGGCCAAGGGCGCTCGTTACCTCGAGCTCGCCCAGGGCTATGTCACCCGCATGGCTCTCAACGACAAGAACGAGATCATCGCGTTCGAGTTCCTGAACCTCGGCAAGTTCACCGACGCCCTCAAGGCTGGCAAGTCCGCTGAGGACGCCATCCAGGGTGCCATGGGCCACTATGGCCAGTGGGACAACGCCGCCAAGTACATCGATCCGCGCACTGACGAGGAGACCCACTCCGTCGCCAGCACGTTCCCGGTTCACGAGTAGAAAGGGAGGGATATAACCATGGCTGTTACGTTCGAAGGTTACGAGCGCCGCGTTGAGAAGATCAACAAGTGCCTCGCCGACAACGGCATCGCCTCCCTCGAGGAGGCCCTGCAGATCTGCACCGACAAGGGCTTCAACCCGCGTGAGATCGTCCACAACACGCAGTCCATCGCCTTCCAGAACGCCGAGTGGGCCTACACCCTGGGCTGCGCCCTGGCTGTCAAGCGTGGCGTCAAGTCCGCTTCCGAGGCCGCTTCCGTGATCGGCGAGGGCATCCAGGCCTTCACCGTCCCCGGCTCCGTCGCTGAGGACCGCAAGGTCGGTCTCGGCCACGGCAACCTCGGCGCCATGCTGCTCTCCGACGACACCGAGTGCTTCGCGTTCCTCGCCGGCCACGAGTCCTTCGCCGCCGCTGAGGGCGCCATCGGCCTGGCCCTCAACGCCAACAAGGCCCGTCAGAAGCCGCTCCGCGTCATCCTGAACGGCCTTGGCAAGGACGCCGCCCAGATCATCGCCCGCATCAACGGCTTCACCTACGTGAAGACGCAGTTTGACTACTACACGGGCGAACTCAAGGTTGTCGAGACCATCCCGTACTCCGATGGCCCACGTGCCGCCGTCAACTGCTACGGCGCCGATGACGTCCGTGAGGGCGTTGCCATCATGTGGCACGAGAACGTCGACATCTCGATCACCGGTAACTCCACCAACCCGACGCGCTTCCAGCACCCCGTTGCTGGCACCTACAAGAAGGAGCGCCTCGAGGCTGGCAAGAAGTACTTCTCCGTCGCCTCTGGTGGCGGCACTGGTCGTACCCTGCACCCGGACAACATGGGCGCCGGCCCCGCCTCCTACGGCATGACCGACACCATGGGCCGCATGCACTCCGACGCCCAGTTCGCCGGCTCCTCCTCCGTGCCTGCGCACGTCGACATGATGGGTCTTATCGGCATGGGCAACAACCCCATGGTCGGTGCCACCGTCGCCTGCGCCGTCGCCGTGAACGCCGCGCTGAACGCGTAGGGACAACCTTACAGAATCATTCTCATGCCAGGTTTCTGGCGTGAGACGAGACCGCTGCTCGGGCTTCTCGGGCAGCGGTTTTCTTTTTTTTTGAACTTGGCAAACGGTAGCAAATTTGTCGTGGACGGTAGTTCTTGCGCGGTGTACCCTAGGCAGCGCCCAAGCGGCACCCCGTTGCAACGCGGTATCTACACCACAGGGCACGCCTTACATAAGGCGCGTCTGCAAGGAAAAGGGAAGCGATTCGAACCATGTTCGAAACCGAACTGCCGTATGACCACAAGACGATGACCATTCGTCTCGAGGACAAGAACTTCGCCGGCCTCATGCAGGGCCACCAGAATGACTTCAAGCCGTCCGAGAGCCAGGAGCAGCTTGTCGAGGACTCCCTCGACAACCCCTACGGCTCTCCCAAGCTCGAGGAGCTTTGCGCGGGCAAGCGTGACATCGTCATCATCAGCTCCGACCACACGCGTCCCGTGCCCTCGCGCGTGACGATGCCCATCCTGCTTCGCCGCATCCACGCCGCGGCGCCTGAGGCACGCGTGCGCATCCTCGTGGCCACGGGCATGCACCGTCCCTCCACGCACGAGGAGCTCGTCAACAAGTACGGCGAGGACATCGTCGCCAACGAGGAGATCGTCATGCACGTCGCCACCGACGACAGCATGATGGAGAAGATCGGCACGCTGCCCTCCGGTGGCGAGTGCATCATCAACAAGGTCGCGGCCGATGCCGACCTGCTGCTTGCGGAGGGCTTCATCGAGCCGCACTTCTTCGCAGGCTTCTCGGGCAGCCGCAAGTCCGTGCTTCCGGGCGTGGCCAGCTACAAGACGATCATGTACAACCACAACGGCCAGTTCGTGAACGACTCTCACTCCCGTGCCGGTAACCTGTGCCACAACCACATCAGCGAGGATATGTTCGCCGCCGCCGAGATGGCGCACCTCGCCTTCGTGCTCAACGTGGTGCTTAACGGCAAGCATGAGGTCATCGGCTCGTTTGCCGGCGACATCCACAAGGCCCACGAGGCGGGATGCGACTTCGTGCGCAGCCTTGCGGGCGTGGAGCCCGTCGCGTGTGACATCGCCGTCACCACGAACGGCGGCTACCCGCTCGACCAGAACATCTACCAGGCTGTGAAGGGCATGTGCGCCGCCGAGGCCACGCTGCCCGAGGGCGGCGTCATCATCGACGTGGCCGGCTGCGCAGACGGCCATGGCGGCGAGGGCTTCTACCACAACATCGCCGACAACGACCCGGCCGAGTTCGAGCGCGCCTGCATCGACCGCCCGAAGGACGAGACCCTTCCCGACCAGTGGACCTCGCAGATCTTCGCCCGCATCCTGGCGCATCACCCCGTGATCATGGTGAGCGACCTGTGCGACCACCAGATGCTGCGCGACATGCACATGACGCCGGTCAACACCGTTGACGAGGCACTCAAGCTGGCCTTCGAGATGAAGGGCGCCGACGCCAAGGTGGCCGTCATCCCCGACGGCCTGGGTGTGGTCGTGGCCCAGCACTAGCCCGACGTGGCCGCGGGGGCGCGGCCTTGGATAGGGGACAGAAGGAAGTACGTTCGAAGGAGTTTTGCACGTGATCAGCAACGATCTGCTCTTCCACATGCTGTGCGAGTTCGGCAGCACGGCACTCATGATTATCTTTGGCGTGGGCGTCCACTGCGACACCGTGCTCAAGGGCACCAAGTACCAGGGCTCCGGCCACATGTTCGCGATCACCACGTGGTCGTTCGGCATCTCCGTGTGCCTGTTCGTCTTTGGCGGTGCCGTGTGCATGAATCCGGCCATGGTGCTCGCCCAGTGCATCGTGGGCCTCGTGCCGTGGTCCAGCTGCATCCCGTACATGGTCGCCGACATGCTTGGCGGCTTTGCGGGTGCCTGCGTCGCCTGGTTCATGTACGCCGACGAGTTCAAGGCGTCCGAGGGTGTCGTCGACCCGGTTGCCCAGCGCAACATCTTCTCGACGAACCCCACCAAGGAGGGCAGCAACTACGCCCGCAACTTCTTCTGCGAGGCCATCTGCACCTTCGTGTTCATCTCCGCGATCCTTGCCGCCGCAAGCCGCGCTGGTGAGAACGTCCTGATGCTCGCTATCTGCGTGGGCCTCATCGTGTGGGCCGTGGGCATGGGCATGGGCGGCATCACGGGCTTTGCCATGAACCAGGCCCGAGACCTGGGCCCGCGCATGGCCTATCAGCTGCTCCCCATCGCCAACAAGGCCGACAACAACTGGAAGTACGGTCTGCTCGTGCCGGGCATCGCGCCGTTCGTGGGCGCCGCCGTGGCTGCGCTGTTCGTGCACGGTTTCCTCGGCATGTTCTAATGCACACCGCACAGCGTGTACCTGCGCCGCCGCCCCTCCCGGGTGGCGGCGCTTTTTGTTGCCGGCGGCTGGTGTGGCCGTTCTGAGCCGGATACTACGCGGCGTGGTCGTTCTCGGCCTGAAATTACGCGTTTTAACGCTTCCGGATGCGTAAAACCCGGCGCGCGACTAAAAGAGGGGCGCCCGCGTGCGGGGACACGCGGGCGCCATGGGTCGAGACACGCGTGCGGGGACACGCGGCCTCGGGGCCGTCGCGCGGGGACACGTCGGCCATGAGGGCTTTCGCTCGCGGGGGAGAGGGCCCGCGGGCATCGGGTAAAGCAAGGGTCTGCGGGGCCTGTGGACCCCTTGGGAGACGAGCCGCGCCGAGTCGGTTGCGATTGGCTCGGCTCCCAAGGGGCCGCCGCGGCGCGCAGCCGGTCGCGGCGGCCGTACGTGCTAGCGAAGGAAGCGGAACGGGCTCATGCCGGCGTAGGTGGCGGCGTCTCCCAGCTCGTCCTCGATGCGCAGGAGCTGGTTGTACTTGGCCACGCGGTCCGTGCGGCACGGGGCGCCGGTCTTGATCTGGCCGGCGTTCGTGGCCACGACGATGTCGGCGATCGTGGTGTCCTCGGTCTCGCCTGAGCGGTGCGAGACGACCTGCGCGTAGCCGTAGCGCTCGGCGCACGCCATGGCCTCGAGGCTCTCGGTGAGCGAGCCGATCTGGTTCACCTTCATGAGCAGCGCGTTTGCGGCGCCAAGCTTGATGCCCTTCTCGAGGCGCGCCTTGTTCGTGACGAACAGGTCGTCGCCCACGAGCTGCACCTTGTTGCCGATGGCGCGCGTGAGGTTCGTCCAGCCCTCCCAGTCCTCCTCGGCAAGGCCGTCCTCGATGGAGATGATGGGGAAGCGGCGGATGAGCTCGCTCCAGTAGTCGATCATCTCGTCGCTTGAGAGGGTGCGCCCCTCGCCCTTGAGCTCGTAGAGGCCCGTCTGCTTGTTGAAGCACTCCGAGGTGGCGGGGTCCATGGCGTACATGAAGTCCTCGCCGGGCTTGTAGCCGGCCTTCTCGACGGCGCGCTCGATCCACTCGAAGGGCTCGGCGTTCGTCTTGAGGTCGGGGGCAAAGCCGCCCTCGTCGCCCACGCCCGTGGCGTGTCCGCTCTCGGAGAGCACGCCCTTGAGCGTGTGGTAGACCTCGGTGCACCAGCGAAGCGCCTCGGAGAACGTGGGGGCGCCCACGGGCATGATCATGAACTCCTGGAAGTCAACGTTGTTGTCGGCGTGCACGCCGCCGTTGAGGATGTTCATCATGGGCGTGGGGAGCGTATGGGCGTTGGGGCCGCCCAGGTAGCGGTACAGCGGCAGGCCCACGGACTCGGCCGCGGCGCGGGCGCAGGCCAGCGAGACGCCGAGAATGGCATTGGCGCCGAGCTTGCCCTTGTTGGGCGTGCCATCGGCGGCGATGAGGGCCGCGTCGATGTCGCGCTGGTCGGTGGCGTCCATGCCGAGAACGGCGTCGGCGCACTCGTCGTTCACGTGGGCGACGGCCTTGAGCGTGCCCTTGCCTCCGTAGACGGACGTGTCGCCGTCGCGAAGCTCCACGGCCTCGAACTCGCCGGTGGAGGCGCCAGACGGCACGATGGCGCGACCCATGCTGCCGTCGTCGAGGGTGACCTCGACCTCGACGGTGGGGTTACCGCGCGAATCGAGCACCTGACGACCGTAGACGTCGATGATCTCGCTCATGTGCATCTCCTCCTGTCTGGGGCGTCTGCCGCCCCTCGGTTATGCTTGCACATATATACCACTAGTTAACCGGTATTTACTCTTGAATCGAGAAAAAAGTTAGCCACAGTTGACGATTTCATGATTTTCCAAGGTAGCTGTGGCAGCGCATAAGGGCTGGGCGAGAACGACGCCAGCGCTACAATGCCAACAGAAACAACGGACAAGCGGGGGGGTAGCTCGTGGACATCATGTGCAAGAGGCTCGTCGTGGTGTGTTTCCTCAACCAACTGGGATTTCAGGCCGCGTACTTCGTGGGGATCATCGGTTGCGCCACCTATGCGCTGGGCGCGGACGCCGTTGGCGTGTCGGTACTCGTGTTCGTGATGAACGTCGTGATGCTCGTGGGCTACTCGCTTGCCGGTGCCCTCATCGACGCCATGGGGCCGCGCCCCGTGCTCGCCGGTGCGCTCGCGGGGCCGCTTGCCGCCGCGGCGGTGATGTTCGCCGCTCCGTTGAGCATGGCGTCGCTTCTGGCCGTCTCCGTGGTCATGGGGCTGTCGGGTGCGGCGGCCTCCACGGCGGTCGAGACCTTCCCGCGCTACCTCACGGCTGACGAGCCCGTGCTCGTGCGCGTGAACTCGCTTGCGAGCGTGGCGACGTTCGCGGCCGTCATCGCAGGGCCGCTGCTTGCCGGTGCCATTGCCGGGGCGGCGGACAACAGGCTCGTGTTCGCAGTGCTGCCGCTGACGTCGGTTCCCGGCGTGGCCGTGGCGCTTACCCTTCGCGAGCGCGTGCGGCCCAAGCGGGAGGGGAGCGGTGATGAGCCCGTGCGCTCGCTGTTCTCGCGCATAGCTGACGGCGTGCGCGCATGCGCGGAGAGCCCGGCTCTCATCGTCTTGTTCCTCGTGTGCTTTCTCGGCAACCTCGGCTTTGGGGCGTTCGACTCGCTCGAGAGCCTCTTCTATCGAGACGTGCTGCGCGTGGGCGCCGAGTGGATGGGCTGGCTCACGGCCATCGTGGGCGTGGGCGCCACAGTGGGATCTCTGCTTGCGCCCCGCGTGCCGCCCAAGCGCGTGACGCTGCCCGTGCTGTGCGGCCTGCTTGTGCTGGAGGGCCTGGGCGCGGTGCTGTACACGGCGACGCCTCTCGTGTGGTGCGCGGCGGCGGGGCAGCTCGTGCTTGGCGTGGCCAACGGCATGATCATGCCGCTTCGCGTGACGCTCACGCAGCGCAACTGCGAACTCGCAAGCCTGGGCAGCGTGAGCGCGCTCATGCGCGTGGGCATCAGCGTGTCGGGCACGCTGCCGCTGCTTGCGGCTCCGTTTCTTGCCGAGGCCCTCGGTGTGCAGGCCGTGCTCGTCTCGGCGTCCGCGCTCGTTGCGGCGACGGGGGCCGTGCTCATCGCGGTGGCGCGGCGCGTGCGGGAGGCTTAAGGCTCGCGAGTCGCCGCGCGTGACGGGGCTGCCCGCGCGCCTTCGCCGTGTGCGCATCGTTGCGCCGCGCGCACTGTTACCGTCCTGACACAAACGCCGTCGGCCGCCCGACGTGTCCGCCTCGTGCCATAGAATGGGAGCGTTGCAACTTCTGAACTGTTGGGAGGCCCCATGGCACTCAGCGAAAACGACGTGCGCGGCATCGCCGACTACGCCCGCATCGCCCTCACCGACGAGGAGCTCGCGGAGATGACCACGTACATGAACGGCGCCATCGAGGGCGTCCTGGAGCCCGTGCTCCAGTATGGCGAGGCGGACGTCCCGCCGACGTTCCACCCCATCGGCGACCTGTCGAACGTCATGGCCGCGGACGTGCCCGAGCCCGGCCTGTCCATCGAGGACGCCCTGCTCGACGCGCCGAGCCCGCGCGAGCGCTACTTCCGCGTCCCGTCCATCCTCGGAGGTGAGGAGTAATGGCCAACCTCGACACCCTCTCCGCCGCCCAGATTGCGGCTGGCGTCGCTGCCGGTGACTTCACGGCCACCGAGGTCGCCCACGCCGCGCTCGATGCCGTGGAGTCCCGCGATCGCGCCGTCCAGGCGTTTCTGCAGGTGGCACCCGAGCTCGCGCTCGCGGCTGCCAAGCGCATCGACGACGCCCGTGCCGCCGGCGAGAAGCTCCCGCCGCTTGCCGGCGTGCCCATTGCCGTCAAGGACAACATGATGCTCGCGGGCACGCGCACGACGTGTGCCTCGCGTATGCTCGAGAACTACGAGAGCGTCTACACCGCCACGTGCGTGCAGCGCATGCTCGACGCGGGCTGCCTGCCCATCGGCAAGGCCAACATGGACGAGTTCGCGTTCGGCTCGTCCACGGAGAGCTCGGCGTTTCACCGCACGAACAACCCCTGGGACACCGAGCGCGTGCCGGGCGGCTCCTCGGGCGGCTCGGCCGCCGCGGTGGCCGCCGGCGAGGTTACGCTCGCGCTGGGCTCCGACACGGGCGGATCGATTCGCCAGCCGGCCTCGCTGTGCGGCGTCGTGGGCATGAAGCCCACGTACGGTGCCGTGAGCCGCTACGGCGTCGTGGCGTTTGGCTCGTCGCTCGACCAGGTGGGTCCCTTCGGCCGCAGCGTGGCCGACGTGGCGCTTGCCATGAACGCGCTCACGGCCGCGGGCCGCGATCCCAGGGACTCCACGAGCCAGGATTGCGCCGTGGACTTCACCGAGCACCTCGAGGACGGCGTGGCGGGCAGGCGCGTGGGCGTCATCCCTGCGCTCATGGAGGCAGACGGCCTCACGCCCGAGGTGCGCGACGCCGTGTGCGCCGCTGCCAAGTCGCTCGAGGAGCAGGGTGCCGAGCTCGTCGAGGTCGAGCTTCCCAACCTCGACGCCGCCATCGCCGCCTACTACGTGCTGGGCCCGTGCGAGGCGTTCTCGAACCTCGCGCGCTTCGACGGCGTGCGCTACGGCTACCAGGAGCCGGGGTGCGCCACCCTGGCCGAGCAGAGCTCGCTGTCGCGCGCTCACGGCTTTGGCGCCGAGGCCAAGCGCCGTCAGATGCTGGGCGCGTGGCTGCTCTCGAGCGGCGTGTACGAGAAGTACTACCTCGCTGCCCAGAAGGCGCGCACGCTCATCACGCGCGATTACGCCGCCGCCTACGAGAAGGTCGACGTCATCCTCATGCCCGCCTCGCCCCGCACGGCGTTCAAGTTCGGCGAGCTGTCCGATCCCACGCAGATGTACCTCTCGGACCTCTACACCATCAGCATCAACATCGCCGGCAACGGCGGCGTCTCCGTGCCGCTGGGCCTGGGCGCCGAGAGTGGCCTTCCGGTGTCTGCCCAGCTCGTGGGACCCGCGTTCAAGGACCGCGACCTGCTCACGTTCGCGCGTGCCGTGGAGCGTGGCGCCGCGTCCGCGGACGGCACGCCCGCGCTTTCCGTGGCGCCCGACTTTGCCGGGAAGGGGGGTGAGCTCGCATGAAGAAGCTCGCCGACGTTCTTCAGGACTGGGAGGCCGTCATTGGCCTCGAGATCCACACCGAGCTCACCGCACTCGACACCAAGATGTTCTGCAACTGCCGCCTGTCTCATGACGACGCGCCCAACACGAACGTCTGCCCCGTGTGCCTGGGCCTGCCGGGCGCCCTGCCCGTGCCCAACCGCCGTGCCATCCAGGCCATCGTGAAGGCGGGCCTGGCCACGAACTGCCAGATCATGCGGCACAGCATGTTCTACCGCAAGCACTACTTCTATCCCGACATGGCCAAGAACTTCCAGACCACGCAGGGACCTGTGGCCTTCTGCATGCACGGACAACTGGACCTCGAGGTCACGGGCCGTGGCGCCACCGAGCGCCCGGAGTGCGCGTTTGGCGAGGCCGAGGCCATGAGCCTGGCGAGTGCGAGCGCCAACGCCGTGGGCCTGTCCACGGCCATGAGCGACCACCTGCCCGAGGGCGGCGCGCGTCCCAAGGCCTCCAGCCAGGGGACGTATGACACGGCCAACCTCGCCGTGCCCGTGCGCGCCGAGGACGGCTCGTACACGGTGCCCATCCGCATCCTGCGCATCCACATGGAGGAGGACGCCGCCAAGATGGTGCACGTGGGCGGCGAGGAGGGCCGCATCGGCGGCGCCACCGAGAGCCTCGTGGACTACAACCGCTGCGGCACGCCCCTCATCGAGCTCGTCACCGAGCCCGACCTGCGCACACCCGAGGAGGCGCGCCTGTTCATGGAGAAGCTGCGTCGCGTGTTCCTGACGCTGGGCATCTCCGACTGCTCCATGGAGAAGGGCTCCATGCGATGCGATGGCAACGTGAGCCTGCGCCGCCGCGGCGAGACCAAGCTGGGCACCAAGACCGAGCTCAAGAACCTCAACTCGTTCAAGGCCCTGCACGATGGCCTTGAGTACGAGATCTGCCGCCAGGCCGAGGTACTCGAGGAGGGTGGCGTCATCTACCAGGAGACGCGCCACTGGGAGCCGAGCCGCAAGCGCACCGTGGTCATGCGCGTCAAGGAGACGGCCGACGACTATCGCCTGTTCCCCGACCCAGACCTGGCGCCGTTCGACCTCACGGACGACTTCATCGACGGCTGCCGCGCCGAGATTCCCGAGCTTCCGGACGCCAAGCGCGACCGCCTGTGCGAGCAGTACGGCCTCAAGCGCGCCGACGCCGAGCAGATCGCAGGCGACCCGGCCACGGCCGAGCTGTTCGAGGCCGCCTGCAAGCTCGCGCCCGAGAAGGCCGCGCTCACGGTGGGCAACGTCGTGGTGAACCTCGTGCCGGCCTATGACGCGCTCACGGCGGCGCAGGTGGCGAGCGTGAGCGCACTTCTCGCGAGCGACGCCATTGGGTTTGCCCAGGCCCGCGAGGTGCTCGACGCGGTGAACGGCACCGAGCTCGACCCCGAGAAGGTCGTCGACGAGCGTGGCATGCGCCAGGTGAGCGACACGGGTGCGCTCGAGCCCGTCGTCGATGCGGTTCTCGCGCGTTGCACGGACCAGGTGGAGCAGTACCGCGGTGGCAACCGCAAGGTCGTGGGCTTCCTCGTGGGTCAGTGCATGAAGGAAAGCCACGGCAAGGGCAACCCCAAGCTGTTCAACCAGCTCCTGGGCGAGAAGCTCGAGAAGATGTAGCGATGCGGGCGCCCGCCTGTTTGGGTGGGCGCCCTGTTGTGTGGACTGTGCGTCTGTCGATCGCGGCGGGCGCCCTTGTGAGGAGGATGGTCATGAAGGTTGCGCTGCTCGAGCCGCTCGGCATTCCCGAGGCGAGGGTCCGCGAGCTTGCCCGGCCCATCGAGGAGGCGGGCCACGAGTTCGTCTACTACCCGGACAAGACGCGTGATGCCGCCGAGCTGGCACGCCGAAGCGAGGGCGCGGACGTCGTCATGATCGCCAACAACCCCTATCCTGCCGAGGTCGTGCGCGGGGCCGACGCGCTCAAGATGATCGCCGTGGCGTTCACGGGCATCGACCACGTGGGGCTCGAGGCCTGTCGCGAGCACGGCATCACCGTTTGCAACTGCGCCGGCTACTCGGATGTGAGCGTGGCCGAGCTCACGGTGGGCCTTGCGATCGACGTGCTTCGCCACGTGGTGCCGGCCGATGCCGCCACGCGCGCCGGCGGCACGTCTGCCGGGCTCATCGGTCGCGAGATCTGCGGCAAGACCGTGGGCATCGTGGGCACGGGCCACATTGGCTGTGCCGCCGCGAGGCTGTTCCGTGCGTTTGGCGCCCACGTGCTGGGATATGCGCGCCACGAGAGCGCCGCGGCCCGCGAGGCGGGCGTGGAGTTCGTGGGCCTGGGCGAGCTGCTCGCGAGCTCGGACATCGTGTCGCTTCACCTGCCGCTGAACGACGAGACGCGTGGCTGGTTCGATGCGGACAAGATCTCTGCCATGAGGGACGGCGCGGTGCTCGTGAACTGCGCTCGCGGTGCCATCGTGGACAACGACGCGCTTGCCGCCGCGCTGAACGCTGGCAAGCTCGCGGGCGCAGGCATCGACGTGTTCGACATGGAGCCGCCGCTGCCCGAGGGCTACGCGCTGGCGCATGCCAAGAACTGCGTGCTCACGCCCCACGTGGCGTTTCTCACCGAGGAGGCCATGGAACGCCGTGCGGTCATCGAGTTCGACAACGTCCGCGCCTGGCTCGAGGGGCATCCCGAGAACGTTTGCGAGCTGTAGCGGGCTCGCGAGCGGATTTCTGCAAAAACTGAGCGAGGTTTGTGCGGCGCCGGGGCTTCCGGCGCCGCACTTTTTGGTTTTCGGGGGCTTCGAGAGCCCATCTGGGGCCGCGGGGGAGTCCTTGCGGACGCTGCACGCCCGCGTGGGGGCGTCCGGAGGGCCCGCGGGCGCACAAACCTCTGGTGGTTTTTGCGGCAAACGGTTCGCGAGCGGGTTTGTGGCAGTTTTGGCCCTCGAGAGTGCGATGGATGAGTCGCCGCGCGGACCTCGTGGCCCGTTTCCCGTCGCAAAGCCGCTCGAGAGTGCGACGGCGGGCCGTCGCGGGGCGGCTTCGGGCGGCTTTTGGCCTCGCGCGGGGCCCGCGACCGCACTCTCGAGGGTCAAAACTGCCAAGTGGCCGCTCCCGAACGCGCGCTCGGCTGGCTATGAGACTTTTTCGGGCGATTGATCCCTCCTGCACAGTTTCATCCCTACCCCCTAGGGGAGGGGTATACTCCCATCAGACACCAAGACCCAGGGAGGTTTCCATGGCACATGAGAAGTTTGACGTGGGAGGCATGACGTGCGCTGCATGCCAGGCCCACGTGGAGAAGGCGGTTCGCGGGGTGGCGGGCGTCTCGGACGTCACGGTCAACCTGCTTTCCGGCTCCATGGTCGTTGACTATGACGAGGCGTCTACCTCGGCAGACGCCATCTGCCAGGCGGTGGACCGCGCCGGGTATTCGGCGAGCCCCGTTGCAGCCGCCGCCTCCGCCGGCGCTACGGCTCCCGGCTCCACCGCCCCCGCGCTCGAGAACCCCACGAAGAAGCTCGACGCTGCGGCCGACGCCATGCGTCGCCGTCTCATCGTCTCGATCGTCTTCCTTGTCCCGCTGTTCTACATCGGGATGGGCCACATGCTCGGATGGCCGCTTCCGGCCGTGTTCACGGACCACGCACACTCCATGACGCTCGCGCTCACCGAGCTTCTGCTCGTGCTGCCCATCGTCTACGAGAACCGCGCCTACTTCACGAACGGCTTCAAGAGCCTGTGGCGCCGCGCCCCCACGATGGACGCGCTCATCGCGATCGGCGCCACGGCGAGCCTCGCGTGGAGCGTCTACGCCATGTTCGTGATGGCCGACCAGCTTGCCGCCGCAGACGTCCACGCCGCGATGATGACGGGTATGGACAACCTCTACTTCGAGAGCGCCGGCACCATCCTCGCGCTCGTGACCGTGGGCAAGTATCTCGAGACGCGCAGTAAGGCAAAGACGGGCGGCGCGCTCGAGAAGCTCATCGACCTGGCGCCCAAGACGGCCCACGTCGTGGGCGCGGACGGCTCGGAGCGCGAGGTGGCCGCCGAGCAGATTGCCGTGGGCGACATCATCCGCATCCGCCCGGGCGAGAGCCTGCCCGTCGACGGCGTGGTCGTTGAGGGTGCGAGCTCCATTGACGAGAGCGCGCTCACCGGCGAGTCCATCCCGGTGGAGAAGGGTGCCAGCGACGCCGTGAGCGCTGCCACGATCAACCGCACGGGCACGTTCACCTTCCGTGCCACGCGTGTGGGCGCCGACACGAGCCTCGCCAAGATCGTGCAGCTTGTGGAGGACGCCAACGCCACCAAGCCGCCCATCGCCCGCCTGGCCGACAAGGTCGCTGGCGTGTTCGTGCCCGCGGTCATCGGCATCGCGCTCGTGACGTTTGCCGTGTGGCTTGCGGTGACGGGAAGCGTGAGCGAGGCCATCACCTCGGGCGTCGCCGTGCTCGTCATCAGCTGCCCGTGCGCACTGGGGCTGGCCACGCCCGTTGCCATCATGGTGGGCACGGGCCGCGGCGCCGAGATGGGCGTGCTGTTCAAGAGCGCCGAGGCGCTGGAGACCCTGCGCGGCGTCGACGCGGTGGTGCTTGACAAGACCGGCACCATCACGAAGGGGAAGCCGCAGGTCACAGACGCGCTCCCGGCGCCCGGCGTCACCGAGAAGCGCCTGCTCAAGCTCGCCGCCACGCTCGAGGCGGGCTCGGAGCACCCGCTGGCCGAGGCCGTCATGGCGCGCGCAGATGAGCTGGGCATCGTGCCCCGCACCGTGAGCGACTTCGCCGCCGTGCCGGGCCGCGGCGTTATGGCCCGCGAGGGTGCCAACAAGGTGGCGGCTGGCAACGCCCGCCTCATGGTCGAGCTGGGGGTTGCCGTGGACGAGGCCCTGCTCGCCTCGCTTGCCCGCGACGGCAAGACGCCGCTCATGTTCGCCAAGAACGGCGAGCTTGTGGGCGTCGTCGCCGTGGCAGACCAGGTGAAGCCCACGAGCGCGGCGGCCATTGAGGCCCTGCGATCGCTGGGCGTGAGCGCCGTCATGCTCACGGGCGACAACGACGTCACGGCTGCGGCCATCGCCCGACAGGTGGGCCTGGGCGAGGACGAGGTCATCGCCAACGTGCTGCCCGCCGACAAGGAGCGCCACGTGCGCGAGCTGCAGCAGGCGGGCTGCACCGTGGCCATGGTGGGCGACGGCATCAACGACTCGCCGGCACTCGCTCGCGCCGACGTGGGCCTGGCCATCGGGACCGGCGCCGACATCGCCAAGGAGGGGGCCGACGTGGTGCTCATGCACTCCGACCTGCTCGACGTCGCCCGCTCCATCGAGCTGTCGCGTGCGGTGATCCGCAACATCAAGCAGGACCTGTTCTGGGCGCTGTGCTACAACGCCTGCGGCATCCCGCTCGCTGCCGGCGTGTTCTACCCGCTGCTGGGCTGGCAGCTATCGCCGATGTTCGGCGCGGCGGCCATGAGTCTGTCGAGCGTCTGCGTGGTGAGCAACGCGCTTCGCCTGCGCCGCTTTCGCCCGCGCGTGTAGCGGGGCCGCGGTCGCTTCAAAAGCGTCAGACCCCTTTGGGCGCTTTGCTGGCAGCGAGTGCCCAAAGGTGCCATAGCATTGAGAAGGCAACCATCGAGAAGGGAACCATCATGAACTACACCATCAAGACCCAGGGAATCATGTGCGGCCACTGCGAGGCCAAGGTCGAGAGCGCGCTGCTCGCCGTTGCCGGCGTCACCGATGCCGAGGCCGACCACGAGACCAACGTCGTGACGGTCGAGGCCAACGGCGTGGATCCCGAGCAGCTCAAGGCCGCCATCGAGGGTGCGAGCGACACGTACAAGGTGCTCGAGGTCACGGCCGAGTAAGACGACCGAGCGTGGCCGGCATCGCGGGCGGGGACTCGCGGCGCCGACCTTCTCGGACCCAAAGAGGGGAGAGGCATGCAGGCAGATTCGAAGACGGTGCTCAACCTGCTTAAGACGGCGCGCGGCCAGCTGGACGCTGTGATTCGCATGGTTGAGGAGGACCGCTACTGCATCGACATATCCAACCAGCTCATGGCCGTCGAGAGCCTCGTGGCCAAGACGAATGCCACCGTGCTCAAGGCCCACATCGCCGGGTGCGTGCAGTCGGCCTGCCGCTGCGGCTCTGACGCCGAGCGTACCGAGAAGCTCAAGGAGATCGACGGCGTCATCGACAAGCTGTCGAGGTAGCAAAACGGGGCGCTCGCGGGCGCCCCGTCGTCATTCCCCGTCCACGCGGCCGCGGAGCTGCTTGACCTGGGAGCGGTGGCGCTTGTCGGCCAAGCGGCGCAGGCGCTGAGCGCGCGAGGGCTTGGTCTTGTGGCGCACCTTGGGCGGAATGGCGCGGCGGGCGAACTCGTCGCGCAGCTTGTTCAGGCACAGCTGGCGGTTGCGGTACTGGCTGCGGCTCTCGCGGCTGACCACCACGATGCCCGTCTCGCGATGCGTCATGCGCACGGCAGAGTCGGTGGTGTTCACGCACTGGCCGCCGGGGCCCGAGGCATGAAAGGCCTGCACGTCGCACTGCTCGGCAAGCTTGTCGAGCGGCAGGCGCGCCAGCTGGGCGTACTCGCGATATGTCAGGCGTCTCGCATCCATGCGCCCCATGATAGCGCGCTAGCCGGACAATTCTGCCAAAGGGGACGGGTTCCAGTGGCATGCCAAACGAACCCGTCCCCAATGGCACAGTGGCATGCCAAACGAACCCGTCCCCAATGGCATGTGCCCAATGGCATGTGGCTAGCGGCAGACGGACTCGGCCAGGCGGGTGAGGACGGCCTGGGCGCGGCGGACGTCGGCGTGGGGCACGTACTCGTTGGGCTTGTGCGCCAGCGCGAGCGATCCCGGCCCGTAGCTCATGCAGTTGTGGTTGCCGCAGCGCCCGGCGATGACGGCGGTGTCGGTGTAGCCGGTGAAGATGCCCACCTCGGCGGGCGCGCCGCACTCCTCGCGGCAGGCATCGAGCACGGCGGCGGCAAGCGGTGAGGCCGGGTCGCGCTCGATGGCGGGGCGGTCGCCGGTGATGACGTAGGAGCCGTGGCAGCCCGGCACCTCGGCCTCGGCCTCGGCGATGGCCTGCTCCACGATTCCCGTGGCCACCTCGGTGCTGCACGGCGGCACGAGGCGCATGTCGATCCAGACCTTGCACGAGTCGGGCACCACGTAGGGGCGATACCCCCCTTCCACCTGGCCAAACGTCACCGTGGAGCGGCCAAGCTCGTCGTGCTCGGGCTGGGCGAGAATGGCCGCGCGGATGCGGCTCACGCACTCGGCCATGGCGGCGATGGCGTCGGCCCCCTTCCACGGCTGGCTTGCGTGGGCCGTGACGCCGTCCATCGTGACCTCGAACCACGTGCGGCCCTTGTGCGCGATCTGGAGCTGGGCGTCGGTGGGCTCGGTGTCGAGCACCCACTCGCTGGCGCCCACCCAGCCGACCCCGATGGCCGCCTCGACGCCGCGCATGAAGTCCTCCTCGTCCACGCTGCAGATGAGCGACAGGCCTCGGCGCGGCAGCTCGCCGGTCTGGCCCACGCGCTCAAGCTGGGCGGCGAAGGCCACCATGGCGCTCGCCAGGCCGCTCTTCATGTCGCAAGCGCCGCGGCCGTAGAGGCGGTCGCCACGGATGAGGCCGCCGAGCGGGTCGATGTCATCGTCCCAGCCATCTCCCAGCGTCACGGTGTCCATGTGGCAGATGTAGACGAGGCGCGGCTCCGTACCCGTGCCCGGAATCGTGGCCATGAGCTCGGTGCGGCCGGGCAGCGCCTCGAGCTCGTCGATGGTGATGCGCGAGGCAAGCTCTGCCGGCAGCGCGCCGATGCGCTCCTCAAGCCAGCCCTTGATGAACCGCTCGATCTGGCCCTCGTAGGTGCCCGGGTCGGAGGAGTCGATTCGCACGAGCTCCCTCGCGAGCTCCCAGGCCTCGTCGCCAGCTGCCGTGCTTCCCATACGTGCCTCCATCTACTTGCGGTGACAGTTGGGGCGGGGCCGTTTTGCCGTGGTGGCAGACGACCCCGGCACCAGTGTCACCTTCCTTTGACGGCCCCATGATAGGACTGCGGGCGACTTGCGGGCTGATGACCTTACGATTTGTTAGGCAGCCGCTGCTCATGGGCGTTGTAATTCTCGCGAACAACGCTTGCGGCGAAAAGAACCGCTGGCCGAACGATATAGTGCCGCGGATATAACGCACCCAAACAATTAGTTAGCATCGAACGTGAAGAGCGCCAGCCCCGGGCGGGGACCTGCCGCGGGACACGCGAAGAAGGAGAGAGCCATGGCAGAAGAGAGCTACGACTATCACCCGATGTGGGAGTCGCTTGGCATGAACCTCGAGGACCACGACATGCTGCTGGGTGCCGTGGGCCAGATGTACGGCGACATGTTCCTCACGCAGAATAACCGCCCTGCCTCCACGAGCTACCTGGACTTTGTTGCCACGAACATCCACAGCGGCCGCATCAAGGAGATGCTCGACAAGAAGGCCGCTGGCGAGGCCACCAAGATCGTGGGATCGTTCTGCCTCTACGTGCCCGAGGAGATCGTGCTTGCCGTGGACGGCATCCCCGTGGGCCTGTGCTCGGGCGCCGACTGGGCCACCGACAAGGTCGAGGAGCACCTGCCGCGCAACACCTGTCCGCTCATCAAGAGCTTCGCGGGCTTCAAGCTGGGCCAGGTCTGCCCCTACATCGAGTCGAGCGACCTCGTGGTGGGCGAGAACACCTGCGACGGCAAGAAGAAGGCCTACGAGTTCTTCGCCACGCAGAAGGACATGTACGTGGTCGACATCCCCAACGTCCACAACGAGCGCACGCTCGAGGATTGGAAGGCCGAGGTCAAGAAGCTCGCCGACAAGCTCGAGCAGGAGTGCGGCGTTGCGCTTACGCCCGAGCGCCTCGCCCACGCCACCCACGAGGTGAACGAGAAGCGCCTGGCACTGCGCCGCCTTGCGGCCACGCGCGCCGCGGACCCCGCGCCCATCAGCGGCCTCGACAGCCTGCTCACGGTGCAGGCCGCCTTCATGGACGACACGCCGCGCCTCACGGGCGCCATCAACGCCATGGCCGAGGAGTGCGAGGCCCGCATGGCGGCCGGCGAGGGCGTGACGCCTGCGGGCACCAAGCGCATCCTCTACACCGGCACGCCCATGGCCGTGCCCAACTGGAAGCTCTACAACATCATCGAGAAGGCCGGCGGCATCGTGGTGGGCGAGGAGTGCTGCACGGGCTCGCGCTACTACAAGGACCTCGTCGAGGAGGACGGCACCACGGTCGACGAGATGCTCGACCGGATCGCCGAGCGCTACTTCAAGATCAGCTGCGCGGTGTTCACGCCCAACGACCAGCGCATGGAAGACATCGTGACCATGGCCCGCGACCTGCACGCCGACGGCATCATCGACTGCTCGCTTCAGTTCTGCACGCTCTACGAGATGGAGGCCTTCAACGTCGAGAAGGCCGCCGAGGAGGCCGGCGTGCCGTTCATGCACATTACCACCGACTACGCCGGCGAGGACGCCGGCCAGCTCCAGACCCGCATCGAGGCGTTCCTCGAGACGATCTAAGAGTCCGTGGGACATCGGGGACGGATCCCTTTGTCCCACGCTCTCAGAAGATAAAGCTCTCTTAGGGGCGTCCAAGGGTCTCTGGCACCTTGGGCGCCCCGTTGACCGGAGGAGACGAGAATGACCGACATCGCCGAGCAGCCGCTGCCGCGCACGTTCGAGGAGTTCAACGAGCAGCGCCGCGCGAGCTTCATCCGCGTGAAGGACTACAAGCAGGCGGGAAACCGCCTCGTGGGATATCTCTGCAGCTACACACCGCTGGAGATCATTGACGCGGCAGGGGCTGCGGGCGTGGCCTTGTGCGGCACGTCCGACGAGGTGACCCCAGAGGCCGAGAAGGTCCTGCCGGCCAATCTCTGCCCGCTCATCAAGTCCACGTATGGCTTCGCCTACTCGCAGAAGTGCCCGTTCACCTACTTCAGCGACCTGATCATCGGCGAGACCACCTGCGACGGCAAGAAGAAGATGTACGAGCTGCTGAGCGAGCTCAAGCCCGTCCACATCCTGCGCCTGCCCCAGGGACGCGACCGTGCCTGGGAGCGGCAGGGCTGGCGCGAGGAGTGCCGCCTGCTCAAGGAGCGTCTCGAGCAGCTCTATGGCATCACGATCACCGATGACGACCTGCGCGCCGCGGCCCGCCGCCGCAACCGCCTGCGCGCAGCACAGCTCTCGATGTTCGAGCTGCAGGCTGCAGAGCCGCCGGCCATGGGCGGCGTCGAGCTCATGAGCACGATGTTCGCCGGTACGTTCAACTTCGACGTCGAGGACTTCACGCGCAAGGTGGAGCAGACGATGGCCGAGCGCCGTGCGGCCTATGAGGCGGGCGAGCGCCCCATCCCCGCGAGCTCCAAGCGCATCCTCATCACGGGCTGCCCCGTGGGTGGCGTCATCAACAAGATCGGGCGCACCATCGAGCGCAACGGCGGCGTGGTCGTGTGCATGGACGACTGCTCCGGCGAGCGCACGGCGTCCATGATGGTCGACGCCGACGCCCCCGACATCCTCGCCGCCATCGCCGACCGCTACCTGGACATCAACTGCTCGGTCATGACGCCCAACGACGGTCGCATGGACAACACGCTCGCCATGTGCGAGAAGTATCACGTGGATGGTGTCATCGAGAGCGTGCTCACGGCCTGCCACACCTTCAACGTCGAAAGCGCACGCATGCAGGAGGCCGTCGAGGGCGCGGGCATCCCCTACATGAAGATCGAGACCGACTACAGCGCCGGCGACCAGGGCCAGATAGACACGCGCATCGCCGCCTTCATCGAAACCCTCTGAGGTCACCATGCCATTGGGGACGGGTTCCCTTGGCATGCCTTTGCCATTGGGGACGGGTTCCCTTGGCATGCCTTTGCCCACCGCGAAACGGAGACGCACATGCTTGGCGTAGGTATCGACATAGGGTCCACGGCGACGAAGGCCGTGGTGCTCGACGAGACCGGCGAGCTCGTCGCGCGCGAGGTCATGCCCACGGGGTTCTCGAGCGTGGACGCGGCCGAGCGCGTGGCCTCGTGGCTGACGGCCAGAGACGTCGACGTGACGGCTCCCGAGACGCGCGTCGTGGCCACCGGCTACGGGCGCGTCGCCGTGCCGTATGCGGACAAGGTCGTGACCGAGATCACGTGCCACGGCGTGGGCGCGGCGCGCCTGTTTGGGCCTGACGGTACCGTCATCGACGTGGGCGGCCAGGACACGAAGGTCATCCAGCTGCGCGGCGGCCGCGTGACCAAGTTCCAGATGAACGACAAGTGCGCCGCGGGAACGGGCCGCTTCCTCGAGGTTATGGCCGATCGACTCGGCGTCAGCCAAGGTGAGCTCGCAGAACTCGCGCGCGCAGGCGACGGCGTCAAGATCTCCAGCATGTGCACGGTGTTTGCCGAGTCGGAGGTCATCAGCCTCGTGGGTGCCGGCAAGCCGAGGGAGGACATCGCCCATGGCATCATCGAGTCGGTGGTCTCGCGCGTGGCCACGCTCGCGGGCCAGGGCGCGGCGCCGTACTTCCTCACGGGCGGCCTGTGCGAGAACGACTACGTGGTAGAGCGCCTGGGTGCGCTTCTCGGCTCGCCCGTCTCGACGTGTCCGCTCGCGCGCTTTGCCGGCGCGCTCGGGGCCGCCGAACGCGCGCTTTCGCTCGTGGGGTAGAACGGTTACGTGAACGATCGCGTGCGGCGAGGCGTCGCCCGCGCGGGGAGGGGAGAGCGGCATGGACATGACCGGAGTGAGGCTTACGGAGCTCGTGGAGGCAGCGGGCTGTGCGGCCAAGCTCGCGCCGGGCTACCTCTCACAGGTGCTCGCGGACCTACCGCGCCTGGAGGACGACCGCCTGCTCGTGGGCTTCGACGCCTCGGACGACGCCTACGTCTACGATCTGGGGGACGGTCGCGGCCTTGTGGGGACCACGGACTTCTTCCCGCCCATGGTGGACGACCCGTACCTGTTTGGCCAGGTTGCGGCCGCCAACGCCCTCTCGGACGTCTGGGCCATGGGCGGGCGTCCCGTGCTCGCGCTCAACCTGCTGTGCTTCCCCAACTGCCTGGGCATCGAGGTCGCCGGCCAGATCCTGGCCGGAGGCGCCGACAAGTGCCGCGAGGCGGGCGTCATCGTGGCCGGCGGCCACTCCATCAACGACCACGAGCCCAAGTTCGGCCTGGCCGTCACGGGCTTCGTGGAGCTTGACCACATGCTCGCCAACGGCGGCGCTCGCGAAGGCGACGCGCTCGTGCTCACGAAGGCGCTCGGCACCGGCATCCTCACGACGGCCCACAAGGCCGAGCTTCTCGACGACGCCGGCGTCAAGGTCGCCACGGACTCCATGATCTGCCTCAACAAGTACGGTGCCGAGGCGCTCTGCGACCTTCACGCCCACGCCGCCACCGACGTCACGGGCTTCTCGCTCATGGGCCACGGCTGCGAGATGGCCGAGGCAAGCGGCGTCACGCTCGAGGTCCACGCGCCCGACGTGCCCGTCATGGCGCGCGCCCGCGAGATGGCGGCCATGGGCCTCATCCCGGCCGGCGCCTACCGCAACCGCGACTTCTTTGGCCCACGCGTGGACGTGGCGCCCGACGTGCCGCTCGACCTGTCCGACGTGCTCTTTGACCCGCAGACCTCAGGCGGCCTTCTCGTGGCCCTGCCGGCGGCCGAGGCCGATGAGTACGTTGGCCGCCTGCGCGAGTTGGGCCAGCCCGCCGCCGTGGTTGGCCAGGCGGTGCCTCGCGCAGGGCGCTCTGTGCGCGTGACGATGTAAGAGACCGGCAAACCTGCAACAGGGCCCGCAGAGGGCGTCCCCTCTCGCGGGAACGAGAAAGGAACCAACATGTCCGAGAACAAGCTCGTCATCGACGCACGTGGCGACGCGTGCCCCATCCCCGTCGTGAAGACGCTCAAGGCGCTGGGCGCGCTTGCGGGCCCCGGCGAGGTCGAGACGATCGTTGACAACAAGGTGGCCGTCGAGAACCTCGGCCGCATGGCGACGTCGAAGGGCTGCGCGAGCGCCGTGGAGCAGACGGCCGAGAAGGAGTGGCACGTCACGACGACGGCGTCTAAGGCCGTCGCGGTTGCCGCCGGCGAGCCCGAGGCCGCCACGTGCGTCGCGCCCGCGGGCAACGGAGTGGTCATCCAGGTGGCGAGCGACGCAATGGGCATCGGTGACGACGAACTGGGCCACAAGCTCATCAAGGGCTTTATCTTCTCGCTCACCCAGCTGCCCGAGCTGCCGCGCACCATGCTGTTCTACAACGGCGGCGCTCGTCTGACCTGCGAGGGGTCGGCCTCGCTCGAGGACCTCAAGAACCTCGCCGCCGCCGGCGTGGAGATTCTCACGTGTGGCACCTGCCTTGACCACTACGGCCTCACCGACAAGCTTGCCGTGGGCGAGGTCACGAACATGTACGTCATCACCGAGAAGCTCACGGGTGCCTCCGTCGTCGTGAGGCCTTAGGCATGCCTCGCGTGCGAAAGCCCGCGCTTGTCGTGACGTTTCCCACCACGGCTGCCGCCATGGCCTGCGAGGAGCTGTGCGGTGCCCGGGGGCTTCCCGGGCGCATGATTCCCGTCCCGGGCGAGGTCAGGGCCGGCTGCGGCCTTGCGTGGAAGGCAGCGCCCGAGGACCGGGGAGTGCTGTCATTGGCTCTTGCCGAGGCGGGCGTCGAGCTAGAGGCCATGACCGTCATCGAGATGCTCGAGTTCGTTCGCGGATGAGACAGGGGGGTGGCAAGGGGGCAGTCCCTTTGTCACCCCTTTCTGAAAGGAATGCCATGATCTACCTGGACAACGCGGCGACGACGATGCGCAAGCCACAGGCGGTCATCGACGCCGTCGTGGCGGCGATGGGCTCGCTCGGAAACGCCGGGCGTGGCGCGGGCGAGGGCGCCCTGGGCGCCGCGCGCGTCATCCACGGCTGCCGCGAGCTCGTGGCCGAGCTTCTCGGCTGCCCGCGCGCGGACCACGTGGCCTTTGCCCCCAACTCCACCGAGGCGCTCAACTGCGTCATCAACGGCATCGTGGGCGAGGGCGACCGCGTCGTCACGACGGTGCTCGAGCATAACTCTGTGCTGCGGCCGCTCAACCGGCTTGCCGCCGAGCGCGGCGTCACCGTGGAGCATGCCGGGTGTGACGCGTATGGCTGGCTCGACATGGACGAGCTCTCCCGGCTCGTGGTGCCCGGCACGCGCGCCGTCGTCGTGACGGCGGCGTCCAACGTCACGGGAAACGTCGTGGACGTGGCGGCCGTGGCGCGCATTGCCCATGCGGCGGGCGCGCTGTGCGTCGTGGACGCGTCGCAGGCGGCGGGCCTCGTCCCCATGAACATGGCCGAGCAGGGCCTCGACGTCGTGTGCTTCACGGGCCACAAGGCGCTCATGGGGCCGCAGGGCACGGGTGGCGCGGCCGTCATGCCCGGCGTGGACGTGGCCCCCTGGAACGTGGGCGGCACGGGCGTACTCAGCTTCGACGAGCAGCAGCCGCTCGGGTGGCCCACGCGTCTGGAGGCCGGCACGCTCAACGGCCACGGGCTTGCGGGCCTGGCCGCTGGCCTGCGCTTTATTGCCGAGAACGGCGGCGTGGTAGCCATGGGTGCCCATGAGCTCTCCATGGCGCGGCGCCTGTACGAGGGTGTGGCAGACGTGCCCGGCGTCACCGTCTACGGCGACTGGCCCGCGTTCGAGGCGGGCGAGACGGACGTGCGCACGGGCGTCGTGGCGCTTAACGTGGACGGGCTCGACTCGGCCGAGGTCTCGGACGCCCTCATGGACGGCTGGGACATCGCGACGCGCCCCGGCGCCCACTGCGCCCCGCTCATGCACCGCGCGCTCGGCACCGAGCGCCAGGGCATCGTGCGCCTCTCCACCAGCTGGTTCACCACGCCTGACGAGATTGACGCGGCCGTGGATGCCATCCGCGAGGTCGCGGCCGCGTAAAGGCCGTGCTCGGCCCATGCGGGCACCCCTTCCGGCGTTGACAAAAGCGCTCAGGGGGGGTAGTGTATTTCGCCGACGAAACGCGCATCATTCGCTGGCGACTTGGACTGGGCATGGCAAAGAAGGTCAGGGCGACCGGGTGGGCCTCCACCCGCATGAACGAGACGATGCTCCAGGTCCTGCTGGAGATCGAGCACCAATCCGTGGGTGCGGCCGGCCATGCCTCGCGGCCCGTGGCGCTCTCGCTCACCGGCCTTGCCGAGGCGACGGACAAGAGCGAGGGAACCGTGCGCCGCTCCATCAGGTCCATGGCCGAGCAGGGCATCGTGAGTGTGGCCGAGGCGCACCTGCCCAACGGCGGCCAGCTCGAGAACCTCTACTGCGTCACGCCCCGGGGCGGGGAGTACCTCGCCGCCCTGCGAGCCCAGGGCGTCATCGAGGGGTAGCGCGGCGCGGCCCGTGGGGGGTACGTCCCCTGTTCACGCCCGCTCGAGCCTGCCGTCCCGGATGCTGCCGAGAAAAACGGGCAGCTCGCAGCCCCACTCGCGCAGCGCTGCGGCGAAGCGGTGGGCGGCCTCAATGCGCTCGGCACCTTCTGCCTGGTTCACGATGACGTGCGTGGGCGCGATGAGCCCGCGGGCGATCTCGTCGGTCATGGAGCGGGCCATGAGCTCGGGCGTCGCCTCGTCGTTCGCGTCGCAGCCCAGCCGCTCGCGCAATAGCTCGGCGCGGTGCACCACATTGCCCACGCGCCCGCCAAACCCGCTCGCGCCCACCACGGCTACCGTGAGCGCGGCCTCCGCCGGCACGACGGGCTCGTGGCTCGCATGGGCCTTGAGCGGCAGGCGCTTGGAGCCGTCCGCCTCCACGAGCACGAGGTCTGCCGCACGCGCGAGCTCGCCCATCGAAAACGCAGGTGCGCCAAGCCTGCCCAGGGCGTCGCCGGTGGGCATGCCTACGCACGCGGTACCCGCCTCGTCGAGCGCGCGAACGACGTCACCCATGTCTCCCGAGGTCACAAGCGCTATCCCCTCGAACGCCAGGAAGTGGGTCGTCGTGGCGAGCGCGACGCGGACCCCGCGGCCGCTGGCCTCGCGTGCCATCTCGCGCAGCAGCGTCGACTTGCCGCCGCTGCCGATGACGGCCACCACCGCCCCGGTCCCAGATGCCCTGGCCTCGCCGGCGGAAATGTTGAGCGCTTCCAGACAATCCATTTGGCAACCTAACTTATAGTGAGGACAGCGTTGTTCTCGGTAACGAACTACGCTTGAGCAAAGCATCATTTTGACGCAGGTCAGGGATGGGAGAGACCATGCTCGTTGAGATTCGGGGAGCGGGCGACATCGCGACTGGCATCGCGCTGCGCCTGCACCGCGCCGGTTGCAAGGTCGTCATGTGCGACCTGGCCGTGCCCACGTCCATTCGCCGCACCGTGTGCTTCTCGGAGGCCATCAGGCTGGGGGAGTGCGAGGTAGAGGGGGTCCGCGCCCGCCTCGCCCATACGCTGGCCGAGGCGCGCACGATCGTGGTGTCCGGCGACGTCGCCGTGCTCGTGGACCCCGAGGGCGCAAGCGCCCGCGAGCTCAGGCCTGCCGTTCTTGTGGACGCCATTCTCGCCAAGCGAAACCTGGGCACCACGATGGACATGGCGCCCGTCGTCATTGGCGTGGGCCCGGGCTTCACGGCCGGCAAGGACTGCCACGCCGTGGTGGAGACCAAGCGCGGCCACTACCTGGGGCAGGTCATCCTCGATGGCCCGGCCGCGCCCAACACCGGCATCCCCGGTGTCATCGCCGGCCACTCGGCCGACCGCGTGCTGCGCGCCCCAGCCGACGGCATCTTTGAGCCGGTGCTCCAGATCGGCGACGTCGTGCGTGCCGGCCAGGTGGCCGCCACGGTTGCCGGCGTGCCCATGACCTGCACGATCGACGGCGTGCTGCGCGGCCTTCTCCAGGCGGGCGTCGAGGTCACGAGCGGCATGAAGTCCGGGGACATCGACCCGCGCTGCGAGCGGGCCCACTGCTTCACCGCCTCGGACAAGGCGCGCGCCGTGGGCGGCGGCGTGCTCGAGGCCATCTGCATGTTCACGTCTCGTCTGGAGGGGTAGCCATGGAGGGGATCGCGCTTCTGCGCCGCGCGGCCGAGGAGCTGCGCGAGGGGCACA
>UMHQ01039226.1_pt1 | contig 28434 bp, 26 predicted proteins | sample 1965531 | NCBI WGS metagenome assembly UMHQ01 (sample SAMEA4836098, study PRJEB28245) | human gut metagenome | biome: gut microbiome; material: fecal sample | place: Denmark | collected 2008 | reverse complement strand
AAAAAATAAAAAAAAATATATATATATAAAAGAAGTTTTTCTAAAATAGAACCGAATTTAGGAATAAAAAGCCAATCAAAGTATCAAGAAATGGATTGTTGAAAAGGTTCCTAATTGCTATTTTAAAAAAGAGTGAGAACAAAAAAAGGCAATAATACCAATGGTTTTTTATGACTATACCAATAAAAATACCTTAGAAGTATATCGAGATATGTGTTATGTGATTTATAAGAATCAAGGATTGGAAGTTATGAAAGAAGATAAACTATTACAGAGATACCGACGATACAGGAGCTGGAACCGTATAATAAATGTGGGTATTTGTGGGTATAAAAACCTAAGAAATCCTAAGATAAAGTAGTTAAGAAAGGTTAAGTGTTAAAATAAAAAATGTTGAAATTTGTTGAATAAAAACCTGATAAAACCTGAAATAAAAATGTTGGTTTTTGTTAGGTTATTAAAAAAAAGGAGGGGAGAAGATGAGGCGAAGTGCAGGAGAAGGGAGCATATGGACAGTAGAAAGAAATGGGAAAACCTATTATATGGGAAGTATTACCTTAGGAAAAGATGAGAATGGGAAAGCAATCCGTAAGACAACCGGGAGTTTTAAAAAGTCTAGGGTAGTGGATAAGTTGAATACCTGGAAGTACGAAGCAAAAAATAAATTACTAAGTTCAGACCCTACTATAACACTTGGAGAATTATTCAAGGCTTGGATATATGACTATAAAAGAAACGATGTACAAAATAACACCTTTGCAGAATATGAAGTATGCTACCGGCTCCGCATTGCCTCCAGCTCCTTAGCCAATGTAAAAGTAAAAGATATTACATTGGATATGTTACAACGGTATTTTAATGATTTAAAACGTCAAGGTTGGAGCGATAACGCCATTAAAAAGACCTATATCAAGATAAATAGTTGCTTTGTTTTTGCAGAAGTCCATGGTATAATCAATAAAAACTACTGTAAAGGGATTATTATTGGAAAAGTACAGAAAAAGAAAGATGACCAATACAAAGTATTTACTAGAGAGGAGCAGGAAGCCATTATTCAATTCTTAGACCTTAGAAATGTAGTGGATTGTATCATATACTTTACATTTTATACAGGTTTAAGACTTGGGGAAGTTTTGGCGGTGAGGTGGGAAAATATCCAGGAAAACATTTTATCTGTAAAAGAACAATATCAAAAGGATATTCAAATTGATGAATATGGAAAAAGGAAAACCGTCTACATTTTTAAAGATATGCTAAAAACTCCGCATAGTCAAAGAGAAATACCATTACCTAAGAAATTGATAGAGCTGTTGGAAAACATGGTAAGGATAGATAGTTTGGTATTTTGTGATGAGAAAGGAAACCCCATTGAAAGAAAAAAACCAGATAGAAGAATAAAAAGCATTTGCCGAGAATTAGGAATTGATGATAGCAGAACATTCCATAGTATTAGACATACTTATGCAACGAGACTATTTGAGATGGATATTCCGGTAAAGACAGTTCAAAGTTTATTGGGACATAGTGATATACAAACGACAATGAACATTTATACCCACGTAATGAAAGATAAGAAGTTAGAAGTTTTAGAAAAGTTAGATGATATGTAAAAAAGTAGTTTACATACTGATAACATACAAACCAATAAAAAGAGCCTAAAAAAACCAATTTGTAGAGATGTATAGAAGTTCCCACCATCGGCACCATATAAAAGATTAGAAGAGGTTTTTAAGGCCTCTTTTTTTTCGTCTGAATATAAAACTTTATATGGATAGTCGAGTTTTTAGAAAAAACGATTAGAAAGTAAACATATTTTATTAAAAAAACACCAATTTTTTAAAAAATGAATTGACAAAAGAGAAAAAATGAAGTACAGTAAGGTATAAATGCAATAAGCTTAGTGTAGAGGAGGAGCTTCAAGAGAAATCTAGGAGGTCTTTTTTTGCCTAAAACAAATAAGGGAGGAAATGAGAATGAAAAAGGGATTCAAGTTTTTCTGTGCTATGGGGTTGTTGGCTTTAGCTCTAGTTGGTTGTGGAGGTAATAAAGACGCTGCTGCACCAGAAGGAGAAAAGAAAGAAGCAAGAGTTATTAAAGTGACTACAAAGTTTGTTGATGACGAACAAACTGCAAAATCTTTAGTAAAAGTGGTAGAAAAAGTAAACGAAAGAAGTAATGGAAGTCTAGAATTACAATTATTTACAAGTGGAACTTTACCTATTGGAAAAGATGGAATGGAACAAGTTGCAAATGGATCTGACTGGATTCTAGTAGATGGAGTAAATTTCTTAGGAGATTATGTTCCGGACTATAATGCTATTACAGGACCTATGTTATATCAAAGTTTTGATGAATATTTAAAAATGGTTAGAACACCATTGGTAGAAAATTTAAATAAACAAGCAGAAGAAAAAGGAATCAAAGTATTATCTTTGGATTGGTTATTCGGATTTAGAAACATGATTACTAAAAAACCTGTAAAGACTCCAGAAGATATGAAAGGATTAAAATTAAGAGTTCCTACTAGCCAATTGTATACTTTTACAATTGAAGCTATGGGAGGAAACCCAGTTGCAATGCCTTACCCTGATACTTATGCAGCATTACAACAAGGTGTAATTGATGGATTAGAAGGATCTATCTTAAGTTACTATGGAACAAAACAATATGAAAATGTAAAAGAATACTCTTTAACTCGACACTTATTAGGAGTTTCAGCAGTATGTATTTCTAAAGCATGTTGGGATAGTTTAACAGACGAAGAAAGAACTATTATTCAAGAAGAATTTGATGCCGGAGCACAAGATAACTTAGCAGAAACTATCAAATTAGAAGATGAATATGCTCAAAAATTAAAAGATGCTGGAGTTACTTTCCATGAAGTAGATGCAGACGCTTTCAATAAAGCAGTAGCACCTGTATATGGAATGTTCCCTAAATGGACTCCTGGAATTTATGATGAAATCATGAAAAACTTGAAAGAAATTCGAGAAGAACTTGCAAAAGAAGGAAAATAATAGAGAAGCATTTCAGTAGGGGATGTTTTGAACATCCCCTATTCTTATATAGTAGGAGAGAAGAAACATGAGGGACTTATTAAAAAAATTTGAATTATATTTAGGAAGCGTATTTATTAGCGTAACCGTAGTGGTTGTTATTATGAATGTATTTACTCGATATTTTTTGAAATTTACTTACTTCTGGACTGAAGAAGTTGCAGTGGGATGTTTCGTATGGACTATTTTCTTAGGGACAGCAGCAGCTTATCGAGAAAGAGGTTTGATTGGGGTAGAGGCTATTGTGGTATTATTGCCTAAAAAAGTAAGAAAAGTGGTTGAGTTTATTACTTTTTTATTATTGGTAATCATTAGTGCTATTATGTTTTATTTTAGCTTAACCTATGTTATGGGATCTAGTAAAATTACTTCAGCTTTAGAAATTTCATATTCCTATATCAATAGTGGAATTGTTCTTTCCTTTGCTTTGATGACGATATATTCTGTTATCTTTGCAGTACAATGCTTCAAAGAAATGATAACGGGAAAAGATTGTAAAGAGATAGAAGGATAGGAGGGAATTTCATGGAAGCATTTTTACCAGTAATTGTATTATTTGTATTGTTTTTTCTAAATATCCCAATTGGGTTTGCACTAATGGGATCGGCTTTATTTTACTTTATGTTTTTAAATACTACGATGGCAATGAATATGGTTATTCAACAATTTGTTACTGCCGTAGAATCTTTCCCATATTTAGCAGTTCCATTCTTTATTATGGTTGGATCCGTTATGAACTATTCCGGAATTAGTGAAGAATTGATGAATATGGCAGAAGTACTGGCAGGACATATGAAGGGTGGACTTGCTCAAGTAAACTGTCTATTGAGTGCTATGATGGGAGGAATTTCCGGTTCTGCGAATGCCGATGCGGCAATGGAATCTAAAATTTTAGTGCCGGAAATGATTAAAAAAGGATTTTCTAAACCGTTCTCAGCGGCAGTAACAGCAGCATCTTCCGCAGTAAGTCCAGTGATTCCACCAGGAACGAACTTGATTTTATATGCTTTGATTGCAAATGTCCCTGTGGGAGATATGTTCTTAGCAGGATATACTCCGGGAATTTTGATGACCTTAGCAATGATGATTACAGTACATATTATTTCTGTAAAGAGAGGATACCAACCTTCTAGAGAAAGAATGGCAAGACCTGCTGAAATTGGTAGACAAGCTATTAAATCTATCTGGGCTTTAGCAATTCCATTTGGAATTATTTTAGGAATGAGAATTGGAATGTTTACTCCAACAGAAGCAGGAGGAGTAGCTGTATTTTTCTGCTTTATTGTAGGATTCTTCATTTATAAGAAATTAAAATTATATCATATCCCTATTATCTTAATGGAAACTGTAAAAAGCACAGGAGCAGTTATGATCATTATTGCCAGTGCGAAAGTATTTGGATATTATATGACCTTAGAAAGAATTCCTCAAATGATTACCGAAGGATTGATGAATTTTACAAGTAGTCCTGTGATATTGTTAATGGTTATTAACATATTGTTATTATTTGTTGGAATGTTTATAGAAGGAGGAGCTGCTTTAGTTATCTTAGCTCCATTATTGGTACCGGCTGTAAAAGCTTTAGGAGTAGACCCTCTACACTTTGGAGTTATCTTTATTGTAAATATTATGATTGGAGGATTAACACCACCTTTTGGATCTATGATGTTTACAGTATGCTCTATCGTAGATGTAAAATTGGAAGATTTTATCCGAGAAGTTTGGCCATTTATTCTATCTCTAGTTGTTGTATTGCTAGTAGTGACATATTCTTCTTCTATTGCCTTATTCATTCCGAACTTATTCCGATAGTGTAAGGATGATACTATGAATAGATTGAAGAATAAAACTTGCTTTCTCTTTGATTTAGATGGTACGATTTATTTATCAGAACATTTAATTCCAGGAGCAACAGATTTATTAGCAGAGATACGAAGACAAGGGAAACACTTTGCTTTTATGACCAACAATTCTTCTTCTGCGAAACAACAGTATTTAGAAAAAATGAAGCGGCTAGGGATTGAGGTGACTGCAAAAGAAATTTTGACTTCCACAGATGCTACTTTACGATATTTAAAAATGCAGAATATGAAAAAAATCGTTTTGTTAGCAACTCCGGAGGTGGAAAAAGAATTTCAAGAAGAGGGCTTTACTATTATTAAGGAAAGAGGAAAGGAAGCAGACTGTGTTGTTTTGACTTTTGACCTGACCTTGACTTATGATAAAATATGGACAGCTTATGATTATTTAGTGAAAGGACTTCCATATATTGCCAGTCATCCGGATTACCTTTGCCCTTTAAAGGAAGGGTTTAAACCGGATGTGGGATCTTTTATTTCTATGTTTCAAACAGCTTGCCATCGAGAGCCTTTGATTATTGGGAAACCAAATCACTATATGGTAGAAGAAGCCATGGAAAGATTCCATGTAAAAAAAGAGGATATGGTAATTGTAGGAGATAGACTTTACACGGATATTCGGACAGGACTTCGAAGTGGAGTGACCGCTATCGCTGTTTTGAGTGGAGAGACGACAGAAGATATGTTGGAAAATACAGAAGATGTACCGGATTATGTTTTTCCAAGTGTAAAAGAAATTTTTGATATTATGAAAAAATAAGATGTGAGAGTTGTTTCTTTCTCAGAGAGACAACTCTATTTTTTTTAGAAAAAAATAGAAAATGAAAGAATAAACTATTGACAATGGTTAGATTCTATGATAGTATACTATATGTCTTAGTAAGCAAGCGACAGGAAAAAACTCTAGTACCATATCGCTTAGCATATGGGAGGATCAACCAGATACCGTTAGGGAGTGGTAACAACTGTTAAAGGAGGCAAAAGAATGAGAGTACAAGTTTTATTGGAATGTACAGAAACAAAATTAAGACATTATTCTACAACAAAGAATAAGAAAAATACTCCGGAAAGATTGGAAATTAAAAAATATAATCCAGTTTTGAAGAGACATACAATTTACAAAGAAGTAAAAAAATAAAAACTAGCTAATGAAAAATAATTAACAACATGCAGGTCAATGGCTCAATTGGTAGAGCATCGGTCTCCAAAACCGAGGGTTGGGGGTTCGAGTCCCTCTTGACCTGCCATTTTTATCGAGAAAAGGAGAACTTATGAGTTTATTTCAAGATGTTAGAAAAGAATACTCAAAGGTGCAATGGCCTAAGAAAAAAGATATTATAAGTTCAACTGTCTGGGTTGTTGTTATGGCTGTAATATTGAGTATATATTTAGGAGTTTTTGATTTAATTGCTACAAGACTATTGAAAAATTTGGTTTCTCTGTTTGGAGGATAGACAATGACAAAGACAGAAGTAAAAAGATGGTTTATGATACATACTTATTCAGGGTATGAAAAAAAAGTAAAAACTGATTTAGAACAAAAGATAGAAACTTTAGGAATGACAGAAATCGTAAGTAAAATTTTAGTTCCTGAGGAAAAAAGTACAGAAATTGTTCGAGGGAAAGAAAAAGTAGTTTTTAGAAAAATATTTCCTGGATACGTAATGCTAGAAATGACGGCAGTACGTGAAGAAAGCGATGAAGGAATTAACTATAAAGTAGATTCAGATGCTTGGTATGTAGTCCGAAATACCAACGGAGTAACAGGATTTGTTGGAGTAGGGTCTGATCCAATTCCTATGGAAGAGCATGAAGTAGAAAATATCTTCCGTGTGATAGGATACAAAGAAGAAGTGCGAGAACAACAGCTTTATAAGGCAGATTTTGAAGTTGGAGACTATGTAAAAGTCTTAGATGGAGGTTTTGTCAATAAAGAAGGAAGAGTCGCAGAAATGGACTATGAACAGGGAAAAGTAAAAATTATGATTGATATATTTGGAAGAATGACACCAGTAGAAGTTTCTTTCTCAAGTGTCGAAAAGATGTAGAAGCATCGCACATTATTTGGAGGTGTAAGCAATAAGATGGCAAAAGAAGTTATCGGACTTATAAAATTACAATTACCAGCAGGGAAAGCAAACCCAGCTCCACCAGTAGGACCAGCTTTGGGACAACACGGTGTAAATATTATGGAATTCTGTAAAGCATTCAATGCAAAAACACAAGATAAAGCAGGATGGATTATTCCAGTAGAAATTTCTGTTTACAATGATAGATCTTTCACATTTATTTTAAAAACTCCACCAGCATCTGACTTATTAAAAAAGGCAGCTGGAATTCAATCTGGAGCAAAAAATTCTAAAAAAGAAGTAGTTGGAAAAATTACCTCTGCAAAATTGAGAGAATTAGCAGAAACTAAAATGCCTGACTTAAATGCAGGAAGTGTAGAAGCGGCTATGAAAATTATTGCAGGATCTGCAAGATCAATGGGAATTAAAATCGAAGACTAGTTTTTGGAGAATTGTGGTAGGATAAAATCCGATGACCACGTATAGGGAGGAAATTAAAGAAATGGCAAAACATAGAGGAAAGAAATATATCGAAGTTTCTAAGTTGGTAGAAACTGGAAAACTTTATGAAGTAAAAGAAGCATTGGAATTAGTTGCAAAAACAAGAACAGCTAATTTCGTAGAAACAGTTGAAGTTGCATTAAAATTAGGAGTAGATCCTAGACATGCGGATCAACAAGTTAGAGGTACTGTAGTATTACCTCACGGAACAGGAAAAACTGTTAAAATCTTAGCAATTACTTCTGGAGAAAATGTACAAAAAGCATTAGATGCAGGAGCAGATTATGCAGGAGCAGAAGAATATATTAGCCAAATTCAACAAGGTTGGTTAGATTTTGATTTAGTAATCGCAACTCCTGATATGATGCCTAAAATTGGTAGATTAGGGAAAATTTTAGGAACAAAAGGTTTAATGCCTAACCCAAAATCAGGAACTGTAACTCCTGACGTTGCCGGAGCGGTATCTGAATTTAAAAAAGGAAAATTAGCTTTCCGTGTAGACAAAGTAGGATCTATCCACGTTGCAATTGGAAAAGCAGATTTCTCAGCTGATAAAATTGAAGAAAACTTCAAAGCATTTATGGATCAAATCGTAAGATTGAAACCGGCTGCTTCTAAAGGACAATACTTAAGAAGTGTTGCAGTATCTCTAACAATGGGACCAGGAGTGAAAATGGATCCATTATTAGTAGCTAAATATGTTGGATAATAAATTGAATATAAATCCAAACCAAAGACCGTAGGAGATTCATAAGAATCCTAACAAGTCCTACCGAGGTTGGAGTAAGCATACGCTGACCTCAACTGTGATAACAGAACCTCCGGACTTCTTTGGGTACGGAGGTATTTTTATGAAAAGGGGAGGTGAAAATCAATATGGCAACTCAAGTAAAAAAAGAAATCGTAGCAGAATTAGTTGAAAAAATTAAGAAAGCTCAATCAGTTGTTTTTGTTGATTATCAAGGAATCAAAGTAAACGAAGAAACTGCTTTAAGAAAAAAAATGAGAGAATCAGGAGCGGAATATCTAGTAGCAAAGAATAGACTATTCAAAATCGCTTTGAAAGAATCAGGAGTAGAAGATAACTTTGATGAAATTTTAGAAGGAACAACAGCATTCGCATTTGGATATGAAGATCCAGCTGTTCCTGCAAAAGTTGTTTTCGACTTAGCAAAAGATAAAGCAAAAGCAAAACAAGATATCTTCAAAATTAAAGGTGGATATTTGACTGGAAAAAGAGTAAGCATTGATGAAGTAGAAGCATTAGCAAAACTTCCATCAAGAGAACAATTACTATCTATGGTGTTAAACTCTATGTTAGGACCAGTAAGAAAATTGGCTTACGCAACTGTGGCTATTGCAGATAAAAAAGAAGCTGCAGGAGAATAATTATAAAAAATAAAATCAAGAAAAATAGGAGGAAATTATAATGGCATTTGATAGAGAAAAATTTATTGCTGATTTAGAAGCAATGACTGTATTAGAATTAAAAGAATTAGTAACTGCATTAGAAGATCACTTTGGAGTAACTGCTGCTGCACCAGTAGCTGTAGCTGCTGCAGGACCAGCTGAAGCTGCTGAAGAAAAAACTGAATTTGATGTTGTATTGAAATCAGCAGGTGGAAACAAAATTGCTGTTATCAAAGAAGTAAGAGCAATTACTGGATTAGGATTAAAAGAAGCAAAAGAATTAGTTGATAACGGAGGAGTTATCAAAGAAGCAGCTCCAAAAGAAGAAGCAGAAGCAATTAAAGAAAAATTAACTGCTGCTGGAGCAGAAATTGAAGTAAAATAAGCTCATCTATTGGTATAACTGTATAAAAAAAATAAGGGCACTCTAGTACGGAGTGCCTTTTTAGTAACTATAGAAGAAAATAGTGTATAGAATATAATATTTAATCATTTAAAAATAGTCAGCCTTTGTATTTTCAAATGATTATATATTGACTTGATAATGTATAAGGGGTGTGAATGAATGGGGAAACTCGTTGAACGATTGAATTTTGGAAAGATTAAAGAAAGAGGAATTATGCCTCATTTTCTTGAATTTCAATTAAATTCGTATGAAGATTTCTTGCAAATGAAGGTGGCTCCCAATAATAGAGAAAATAAGGGATTAGAATCTGCTTTCCGAGAAATTTTTCCAATTGAATCATCTTCTAACGGAGAAATTCGACTAGAATATGTATCTTATGAATTGCATGCTGCAGAACCACCTTTGAATGATGAATTGGAGTGTAAAAAAAGAGGAAAAACATATTCTGATTCTTTGAAGGTAAGACTTCGATTATTTAATAAAAAAAGTGGGAATGAAATCCAAGAATCTCTAGTATATTTTGGGGAAGTTCCTAAGATGACAGAACGGGGAACTTTTATTATCAATGGTGCAGAAAGAGTTGTGGTATCACAATTACACCGTTCTCCAGGAGTATCATTTAATAAAGAAGTAAATATTCAAACTGGAAAAGATCTTTTCTCCGGAAAGATTATTCCGTATAAAGGAACTTGGCTAGAATTTGAAACAGATAAGAACGATTTTCTAAGTGTAAAAATTGATAGAAAGAAAAAGGTTCTAGCTACAGTATTCTTAAAGGCTGTGGATTTTTTCAAAGATAATACAGAAATTAAAGAACACTTCTTTGAAGTGAAAGAATTAGATTTAACAGAATTTTATGAAAAATATGCAAATGACACAGAAGAATTATTGAGTGTTGTAAGAACAAAAATTGAAAGTAGTTTTTTAAAAGAAGCAATTTATGATGAAGAAACTGGAGAAATTATTGCAGAAGAAGATGCAGTTATTTCAGAAGCTTTGATTTCAAAAATCATCGAAAATAAAATTGCAGTTCTTAACTACTGGGAAGTAAAGCCCGAAGATCTTTTGATTGCAAATACAATTGCCAATGATACGACTAAAAATTCTGATGAAGCAGTGACAGAAGTCTTCAAAAAATTAAGACCTGGAGATTTAGTAACCGTAGATTCAGCTAGAAGTTTAGTAAAGCAAATGTTCTTTAATGTTCAACGTTATGATTTAGAACCGGTTGGACGTTATAAAATGAATAAAAGATTAAAATTGGAAATTGATGAAAATGAGGTATTGCTAACTCCGGAAGATGTGTTAGGTACAATCCAATATGTGATTGATCTAAATAATGGAGAATCCCATGTACATACAGATGATATCGATAACTTGTCTAACCGTCGTGTAAGAGGAGTTGGAGAATTATTATTGATGCAAATCAAAACGGGACTTTTAAAAATGTCAAAGATGGTTCGAGAAAAAATGACCATTCAAGATATTGAAACCTTAACTCCTCAATCTCTATTGAATACAAGACCATTGAATGCTTTGATTTTGGATTTCTTCGGTTCCGGACAATTATCACAATTTATGGACCAATCAAACCCACTTGCAGAATTGACTCATAAAAGAAGAATCTCTGCCTTAGGACCTGGAGGACTTTCGAGAGAAAGAGCCGGATTCGAGGTGCGTGACGTACATGATTCTCACTATGGAAGAATTTGTCCAATAGAAACACCGGAAGGGCCAAACATTGGATTGATTGGGTCTTTGGCTATTTATGCAAAAATCAATCAATATGGATTTATTGAAACTCCATATGTTGCAGTAAAAGACGGAGTAGCAGACTTAAACGACATACGATATTTAGCAGCGGATGAAGAAGAAGGAATGTTTATTGCCCAAGCCGATACAAAATTGGGAGAACATAATGAGTTGTTAGAACCGGTAACTTGTAGAATCGGTCCGGAAATTTTGGATGTGGAAGCAAAAAGAGTTCATTATTTAGATATTTCTCCAAAACAAGTGGTATCAGTATCTGCCGGATTGATTCCGTTCCTAGAACACGATGACGCCAACCGGGCATTGATGGGATCAAACATGCAAAGACAAGCAGTTCCTTTATTAAGAACACAAGCTCCATTCATTGGAACCGGTTTGGAACGAAAAGTAGCTGTGGATTCCGGAGCGGTTGTAACGACAAAAGTAGATGGAACAGTAAGTTATGTAGACGGTAAGAAAATTGTTATTGAGACAGAAGATAAGAGAGAATATACATATCGTCTATTGAATTTTGAAAGATCAAACCAATCTATGTGTTTACACCAATCTCCATTGGTAAACTTAGGGGATAAAGTAAAGGCAGGAGATATTATTGCGGATGGACCTGCGACAAGTAAGGGAGATTTAGCTTTAGGAAAGAATATCCTTATGGGATTTATGACTTGGGAAGGATATAACTACGAAGATGCGATTTTGATTTCGGACCGATTAAGAAAAGATGATGTATTTACTTCCATTCATGTGGAAGAATACGAAATTGAAGCGAGAAATACAAAATTGGGAGACGAAGAAATTACTCGAGAAATTCCAAATGTATCCGAAGCTGCTTTAAGAAATTTAGATGCAAATGGAATTATCATGGTAGGATCTGAAGTAGAACCGGGAGATATTTTGGTTGGAAAAACTTCTCCAAAAGGAGAAACAGAACCGCCTGCAGAAGAAAAATTACTTCGAGCTATTTTTGGAGAAAAGGCAAGAGATGTACGAGACAGTTCTTTGCGTATGCCTCACGGATCCAAAGGTACTGTTGTGGAAATCTTAGAATTATCTCGTGAAAATGGAGATGAATTAAAGGCTGGAGTCAATAAGGCAATTCGAGTTTTAGTGGCTGAAAAGAGAAAAATTACTGTTGGGGATAAGATGTCAGGACGACATGGAAACAAAGGGGTTGTTTCCAGAGTATTACCAGCGGAAGATATGCCTTTCTTAGAAGATGGAACACATTTGGATGTTGTATTGAATCCGTTAGGGGTACCATCTCGGATGAATATCGGACAAGTATTGGAAGTTCACTTGGGAATGGCAATGAGAACCTTAAATGGAGGAACTCACATTGCAACTCCGGTATTCGATGGAGCAACAGAAGAACAAATTAAAGATTACTTAGAAAACCAAGGACATCCAAGAAGTGGAAAAGTGACTTTATACGATGGAAGAACCGGAGATAAATTTGATAACAAAATTACAGTTGGAATCATGTATATGTTGAAATTACACCACTTGGTAGAAGATAAAATGCACGCCAGAGCAATCGGACCATACTCTTTAGTAACACAGCAACCTTTGGGAGGAAAAGCACAATTCGGAGGACAAAGACTAGGAGAAATGGAAGTATGGGCTTTGGAAGCATATGGAGCATCTAATATTCTTCAAGAAATGTTGACTGTAAAATCAGATGATGTTACAGGAAGAACAAAAACGTATGAAGCAATTATTAAAGGGGAAGAAATGCCGGATTCTGATTTACCGGAATCATTTAAGGTATTATTGAAAGAATTCCAAGCCTTAGCATTGGACGTTGAATTATGTGATGAAAATGACAATGTCATCAATGTAGATGAAGAATTGAATAAAGAAGATACAACCCTAGAATATTCACCATCTGATATGTTAGAACTAGAAGATGATGAAGATGAAGACGATTACGAAGATGATGAAGAATAGTTAGAATTAGTAGCAATGAAGGAGGCTTTATAGTTCATGGGAATCAGAAATTTTGAAAAAATTAAAATCAAATTGGCATCTCCTGAAAAAATTGAAGAATGGTCATATGGGGAAGTAACAAAGCCAGAAACCATCAATTATAGAACGTTAAATCCAGAAAAAGACGGATTGTTCTGCGAAAAAATCTTTGGGCCAACAAAAGATTGGGAATGTGCATGTGGTAAATATAAGAGAATGCGATACAAAGGTTTAATTTGTGAAAAGTGTGAAGTAGAAGTGACAAAATCAAAGGTAAGAAGAGAAAGAATGGGGCATATTGCTTTAGCAGCCCCAGTTTCTCACATTTGGTATTCTAAGGGAACTCCAAATAAAATGTCTTTGATTATTGGTTTATCACCAAAAGAATTAGAATCTGTATTGTATTTTGCAAGATATATTGTAACGGAAAGTGAAGAAGAAAGCTTAGAAATCGGAAAAATTTTAACAGAAAAAGAATATAAGTTATTTAAGCAATTGTATGGAACAAAGTTTGAAGCTTATATGGGAGCAGAAGCGATTTTAAAATTATTAGAAAGAATCAATTTAGAAGAATTGAGAATAGAGTTGGAAGCAGAATTGGAAGAAGTGTCTTCGGCTCAAAAAAGAAAGAAAATAGTAAAAAGATTAAAAATTGTGCGAGATTTTATTGCGTCTGGAAATAGACCGGAATGGATGATCTTAAAGAATGTTCCAGTAATTCCGGCAGATTTACGTCCAATGGTACAATTGGACGGAGGAAGATTTGCAACGTCCGACTTAAATGACTTATATAGAAGAGTTATCAATAGAAATAATCGTTTGAAGAAATTATTAGAAATCAGAGCTCCAGAAATTGTTGTAAAAAATGAAAAAAGAATGTTACAAGAAGCTGTGGATGCTTTGATTGACAATGGTCGAAGAGGAAAGCCGGTGGTGGCTCAAAATAACAGAGAATTAAAATCTCTATCAGATATGTTGAAAGGAAAACAAGGACGTTTCCGACAAAACTTGTTGGGGAAACGGGTTGACTATTCAGCACGGTCAGTAATTGTTGTAGGTCCTTCTCTAAAAATGAATCAATGTGGAATTCCTAAGAAAATGGCTTTGGAACTTTACAAACCATTTATTATGAGAGAATTGGTAAAACGAGAATTAGCAACAAATATCAAAACAGCGAAAAAATTGGTAGAAGAAGCCGATGATAAAGTGTGGGATGTTATCGAGGATGTTATTCAAGATCACCCAGTTTTATTGAACAGAGCTCCGACTCTTCACAGACTTTCTATCCAAGCGTTTGAACCTGTATTGATTGAAGGAAAAGCTATTCGATTACATCCATTGGTATGTTCTGCTTTCAACGCCGATTTCGACGGGGACCAAATGGCAGTACATTTGATGTTATCTCCAGAAGCCATTATGGAAGCAAAATTATTGATGTTAGCACCAAATAATATTATTGCTCCATCAAGTGGAGAACCTATTGCAGTTCCATCTCAAGATATGGTTATGGGATGTTACTACATGACAGAAAAGAAAAAGGGAGCAAAAGGAGAAGGAAAAGCTTTCTCTAATATTGATCAATTATTAACAGCTTATCAAAATAAAGTCATTGATACTCATGCCTTGGTAAAAGTAAGAGTCAATGGAGAAATGATTGAAACAACTCCTGGTCTTGTTATGTTTAATGAAATTTTACCAGTACAAGATAGAAATTATCAAAAAACAATTGGTAAAAAAGAATTAAAACAATTGATTGCTTATTTATATGATGAACATGGTTTCACAGAAACTGCTGATTTGATCAATAAATTGAAGAATTTCGGATATCATTACTCTACCTTAGCAGGAATTTCCGTGGGAGTAGAAGATTTGGTAATTCCAGAAGAAAAGAAACATCTATTGGCAGCAGCAGACGAACAAGTGGAACAAATCGATGCAGATTATAAAGCTGGAAAGATTATCAATGAAGAACGATATAGAAAAACAATTGAAGTTTGGTCTAAAACAACAGATGCTGTTACAAAAGCAATGATGGATGGATTGGATAAATTTAACCCAGTGTACATGATGGCAAATTCAGGAGCACGGGGAAATACAAACCAAATGAGACAATTGGCGGGAATGAGAGGAAATATGGCCGATACACAAGGACGTATTATCGAAACTCCAATCAAGGCAAATTTCCGAGAAGGATTGACTGTCTTAGAATTCTTTATCTCATCACATGGAGCTAGAAAAGGATTGGCCGATACCGCTTTGAGAACTGCCGATTCAGGATATTTGACAAGAAGATTGGTAGATATTTCTCATGAGGTTATTGTCAATGCAGAAGATTGTGGAACAATGCAAGGAATTGAAGTAGGAGATTTGATTTCCGGAGGTAAGGTTATTGAAAAACTTGCGGAAAGAATCAAAGGAAGAGTGTTAGCAGAAGACTTAGTTTATAATGGAGAAGTGTTAGCGACTCGAAATACGATGATTGGAAAAGAACTACTTCGAGAAATCGATGAAAAAGGAATTAAAAAAGTAAAAATCAGATCTCCTTTGACTTGTGCTTTGGAAAAAGGAGTTTGTAAAAAATGTTATGGTATGGACTTATCAAACTTGAAAGAAATTTTACTAGGGGAAGCTGTAGGAGTTGTTGCCGCACAATCTATTGGAGAACCTGGTACTCAGCTTACTATGAGAACCTTCCATACTGGAGGGGTAGCAAGTGCTTCGGCAGCAATTACTCAAATTAAATCAGAAAATGGTGGACGAATTTCTTTCCGAGATATTCATACGTTAAATTTAAATGGAGAAGAAATTGTAGTAAGTCAAGCAGGAAAAGTTATCGTAGCAGACAATGAATATGAAGTTTCTTCCGGATCTATCTTAAAGGTAAAAGCAGGAGATATTATTGAAGAAGGAACTGTTTTAGTAACTTTCGACCCTTATCATATCCCATTGATTGCAGCTCAGGATGGAAAAGTGGAATATCGAGAATTAACTCCTAAGAAAACACATGATGAAAAATATGATGTTTGGCAATCTTTAGTGGTAAAAGCGATGGATAGTGGAGATGTTAACCCTCGTGTTCATATCTTAGATAAAGATGGTAAAAAATTAGGAACTTACAACATTCCTTATGGAGCTTACATGATGGTGGAAGATGGAGCCATGGTCAAAAAAGGAGATATTCTTGCTAAAATTATGAAAATTGGAGAAGGATCGAAGGATATTACGGGAGGTCTTCCAAGAGTACAAGAATTATTTGAAGCAAGAAATCCAAAAGGAAAAGCAATGCTTACTGAAATTGATGGAAGAGTGGAAATCAATAATCGTAAGAAAAAGGGTATGAGAGTTGTTACTGTTAAATCTTTAGATGGTGAGGGAGAACAAAGAGAATATTTAGTTCCCGTAGGAGAACGTTTGATTGTTACCGACGGATTAAAAGTAAAAGCTGGAGACAAGATTACAGAAGGAGCTATTTCTCCGTTTGACGTCTTGAACATCAAAGGACTTGTCGCAGCAGAACAATTTATTCTAGAATCCGTACAACAAGTATACCGAGATCAAGGAGTAGGAGTTAACGATAAACATATTGAAATTATTGTAAAACAAATGTTTAAGAAGGTTAAAATTGTGGACTCAGGAGCTTCTTTATTCTTAGAAGATGAAGTAGTAGAAAAGAGATTGGTAGACTTAGAAAATAAAGAGTTAGCAGAAAAAGGAAAGGCACTTATTCAATATGAACCAATTATTCAAGGGATTACTAAGGCAGCAGTAAATACAGGAAGCTTTATTTCTGCAGCTTCGTTCCAAGAAACAACAAAGGTTCTTTCAAATGCAGCTATTGAAGGAAAGGTTGACTATTTGGAAGGATTGAAAGAAAATGTTATTATAGGAAAGAAGATTCCGGCAGGAACAGGATTCTCTGCATATAAAAATGTAGCGATGAAAGTACAAGAAGAGTTTGGAACAGAATTAGAAGAAACAGAAGAATAGAAAGAATGTTAGGAATAGGGCTTTGTCCTATTCCTAAATCATAATATTGGAGGAAAGAACATGAGAAGCATGACGGGCTATGCAAAGCTTATATATGAAGATGAAAAATATGCTTTGCAGATGGAAATGAAGAGTGTAAACAATAAAAACTTATCGTGTAAAATCAAACTTCCTTACAATTTAAATTTTTTGGAAACGAAAATTAGAAATGAAATTGCAACAAAAGTATTAAGAGGTTCAGTAGAATTGCGTATTGAGTTAGAAGAAAAAGAAGAAAATCTTGAGGCAATTCAATATGATAAGAATTTGAGTCGAGCTTATTTTGATACTCTTTCTTCTATGGAAAAAGATTTGGGAGCATGCTTTTCAAACAAAATGGATTTTTTAGTGCGAAACTTTAATGTTTTGAAGAAAGGAAATAAAGAAGTTTCTGAAGAAGAATACAGTCAGTTTTTATTACCCAAAGTGCAAGAATTATTGCTACCTTTTTTAGAAAGCCGTCAAGAAGAGGGGAATCGTTTGCAACTATTTTTCTTAGAAAAATTTGAAATTCTGAAGAGCTATGTTGCAAAAATTGAAGAATATCAGCCAAGTGTGGTGGAAAGATATAAAGAAAAACTATTAGCTCGTTTGCAAACTTGTCGAGAAGATTTACATTTTGAAGAAAATGATATTTTAAAAGAAGTTATGATTTTCACAGATCGTTCGGATATTTCAGAAGAATTATCTCGTTTAAAGAGTCATTTGCAACAATTAGAAAAAGAATTAAAAAGCAAAGAGTTAGGACTTGGGAAAAAAATTGAGTTTTTATTACAAGAAATATTCCGAGAATTGAATACAACTGGAGTAAAATCGAATTTATATGAAATTTCAAATCTAGTCGTTTCTGCAAAAAATGAATTGGAAAAAATTAGAGAACAAATTATGAATATTGAGTAAGGAGAGTGAATCATGCCGAAAGGGAACTTATATGTAGTTTCAGGTCCTAGTGGTGCTGGAAAATCTACAATTTGTAGAAAAGTTCGCAAAATGTTGGGGATTAATTTAGCAACTTCTGCTACTACAAGAGAGCCTAGAACTGGAGAGGTTCATGGGGTAGATTATTATTTTTTAAGTCATGCTGAATTTGAGAAAAAAATTCAAGAGGGAGCTTTCTTAGAATATGCGAAAGTTCATAATAATTACTATGGAACTTTAAAGTCAGAAGTAGAAAATAGAGTGAATCAAGGGGAAAAAGTAATTTTGGAAATCGATGTCCAAGGTGGATTACAAGTTAAGGCTTTGTATCCGGATGCTCATTTGATTTTCTTTAAAACACCTAATTTGGAACAATTAGAAGCTAGATTACGTGGGAGAAAGACAGATAGCGAAGAAACGATTCAATTACGTTTAAAGAATTCGATTGAAGAATTAAAATGTGAAGAAAAATATGATATTTGTATTGTCAATCATACCGTAGAACAGGCTTGCAATGATTTAATTCAAATTATTGAAGAAAAGGAGAATCTATCATGAAAAAGGATATTACTTATGATGAACTTTTGGAAAAAATTCCAAATAAATATATATTAACAATTGTAGGAGGAGAAAGAGCTCGAGAGCTTCATGCAGGGGCAACTCCTTTGACAAAGACAGCAAAGAAAGATACAAATTTAAAAAAAGTATTTCGTGAAATTATAGATGGGAAAATTCATTATGAAGAAGATAAATAAGATTCTTATTGTTATTTTTTGTTTATTTTTAGGAAAGATATCTTATCCAAAGGAAATAAAATATGAGGAAAGTAAGTTTCTGTTTGGAACTTATATTAAAATTACAAGCTATTCTGAGAGCACTTCTACTGCCAAAAAAGCAATACAAGCTGCCTTTCAAGAGATTGAAAGAATTGACAAAAAATTTAACAGTAAGACAGAAGGGAGTTTAATCTATCAATTAAATCATTCTTCTAATAAAGAGATTTCTTTAGATGCCGAAGGGAAATTCTTATTTCAAACGATTCAAAAGGCCTATCTCTTATCTCATAAAAAGTATGATATTACCATTTCGCCACTTTTAAGACTTTGGAATTTTGAAAATCCTGAGAAGGCAAAGATTCCAAATAAAATTTCTTTAGAAAAAATTTTAAAAGAAGTGGACTTTGAAAAAATAAAAATAGAAGGGAATCGATTAAGACTTCTTTCTCCTGTAAAAGAGATTGATACGGGTTCCTTTTTAAAAGGTTATGCTTTAGCAAGAGCTGAAAAAGTGTTAAAAGAAAAAGGACTAAAGAGTGCTTTTATTAGCTCTATTTCCAGTATTGATTTGTTAGGAAGCAAACCAGGAGGAAAGCCTTGGAAAATTGCTTTAGAAAATCCTACGAATGCAAATGATATTTTAGGAGTTTTATCATTACAGGATAAGGCTTTGGGAGTTTCAGGAGATTATCAAACCTATGTCGAAATTCAAGGCAAACGTTATCATCATATTTTGGATAAACGAACAGGCTATCCTGTTGGGGATAAAAAAATGGTAGTAGTCATCTGTAAAGATGGATTTGAAGCAGATGTATACTCTACTACTTTTTTCTTAATGCCAATTGAAGAAGTATTAAATTATGCAAATAAAATGGCAAATTTTGAAGTGATGATTGTGGATAAAAATATGAAATTTCATATGAGTAAAGGATTTTCACAATATTTCTCAAAAAAATAGCTTGTCATATGGGAGTTTTTACATTATAATAAATAAGTTAAGTAAAATTAAAAAACGGAGGGAATATAATGGAACAAATGTTTATGTACTTTGGTATCATAGCAGGAATTATTTCATTGGTTGCTGCTTTTTATTATGCCAAAAAAGTGGAAAGTTACTCAATTAACATTCCTAGAGTAGCAGAAATTACAGAAGCGATTCGGGAAGGAGCTATGGCATTTTTAACAGCTGAATACAAAATTTTAATTTGGTTTGTAATTGCGATTGCTATCTTATTAGGAATTGCTATCAGTCCATTTACAGCAGTAGCCTTTGTATTGGGAGCTGTAACTTCAGCAATTGCCGGAAATATTGGAATGAGAATTGCTACCAAAGCAAATGGAAGAACAGCTATCGCAGCAAAAGAAGGAGGACTAGCAAAGGCTTTAGACGTTGCTTTCTCTGGTGGAGCTGTTATGGGATTGTCTGTTGTTGGATTGGGAATTTTAATGTTATCTATCGTAATGTTAGTATTAACTGGAATGGGAATGGAATTATCTACTGTTGCAGCGGAATTAACAGGATTTGGAATGGGAGCTTCTTCGATTGCATTGTTTGCAAGAGTTGGAGGAGGAATCTATACAAAGGCTGCAGACGTTGGAGCTGACTTAGTAGGAAAAGTAGAAGCAGGAATTCCAGAAGATGACCCTAGAAACCCAGCAACCATTGCAGATAACGTAGGAGATAACGTAGGGGACGTTGCCGGAATGGGAGCAGACTTATTCGAATCTTATGTGGGATCTATTATTGCGGCAGTGGCTTTAGGAACTTTTATTGCAGCAAATGAAGCAGGAATGACAGCAATTGGGTATATCTTTGCTCCATTAGTTCTTGCAGGATTGGGAATTATCGCTTCTATCCTAGCATCATTTACAGTAAAAACAAATGATCCAAATGCAGTTCACCACAAATTAGAAACAGGAACAAGAATTGCAGGTTTATTAACAATTATCGCTTCTTTTGGAGTTGTAAAATATTTTGAATTACCTCTTGGAGTATTCTGGGCAATTGTTGCAGGATTGGTTGCAGGATTAGTCATTGCATACTTCACTGGATTGTATACAGATACTCATACTAAAGCAGTAAATAGAATTTCAGATGCTGCTAGTACAGGAGCGGCAACAGCAATTATTGAAGGATTGGCTGTTGGTATGGAATCGACAGTAGCACCTATTATTGTTATTGCGATTGCTATTATTATTGCTTTCCAACAAGGTGGATTGTATGGAATTGCGATTGCAGCCGTTGGAATGTTGGCAACAACAGGAATGGTTGTAGCAGTAGATGCTTATGGACCAGTTGCTGATAATGCCGGAGGAATTGCAGAAATGTCAGAATTACCACCAGAAGTAAGAGAAACTACGGATAAGTTGGATGCCGTTGGAAACTCAACAGCAGCGGTTGGAAAAGGATTTGCAGTAGGATCTGCAGCCTTAACAGCTTTATCATTATTCGCTACTTACAAACAAACAGTAGATAGTATGACAGATTTTGATTTAGTCATTGATGTAACAGATCCGGAAGTTATTGTTGGATTGTTCATTGGAGGTATGTTAACTTTCTTATTCGCTGCTTTAACCATGACTGCAGTAGGAAAAGCTGCGATTGAAATGGTAGAAGAAGTAAGAAGACAATTTAGAGAAATTCCTGGAATTATGGAAAAGAAAGCAAAACCAGATTACAAGAGATGTGTTGAAATTTCTACTCACTCTTCTTTAAAACAAATGATTTTACCTGGAGTTTTAGCAATTGTAGCTCCTGTAATTGTAGGGGTATGGTCTGTACAAGCTTTAGGAGGATTATTAGCTGGAGCTTTAGTAACAGGAATTTTAATGGCAATTATGATGGCAAATGCTGGAGGAGCTTGGGATAACGGTAAAAAGCAAATCGAAGCAGGATATAAAGGAGATGGAAAAGGATCTGATAGACATAAAGCAGCCGTTGTTGGAGATACTGTAGGGGATCCATTCAAAGATACATCAGGACCATCTATGAACATCTTAATTAAATTGATGACAATTGTATCAGTAGTATTGGTACCATTCTTCGTAAAATTTATTTAAGTTAATGAAAAACATATAAAAAATAGAAATGGGATTACTGTTATAAAACAGATAGTCCCATTTTTTTTATATTTTTTTATTAAAAAAATTTTTTTAAAATTATTGTTTGACAAAGAATAAAATTTTTCATATAATAAACGAAAATATCTAAAAATAAAAAATAGTACAATAGTACTAAAAAAAAGAACAAGGGGGAAGTGTGCATGAAAAAGTATGTATTGGCTTTTATCGTTAGTTTATCATTGATTGTATTTGCAGCTTGTGGGAAGAAAGCTCCAGAGGAAGCAAAAGATGTAGCCAGAGCATCGAAAGAAGCAGGTGCTAATTATCATATCGGAGTTGTTTCCGGAACGGTATCTCAATCAGAAGATGGATTACGAGGAGCAGAGGCTGTCGTGAAAGAATATGGAGCTTTAGAAAATGGTGGAAGAGTGGTTCATGTTACTTTCCCGGATAATTTTATGCAAGAACAAGAGACCACGATTTCTAAAATTGTATCTTTAGCAGACGATCCTGAAATGAAAGTCATTGTAATGGCAGAAGCAATCCCTGGAACATCAGCGGCATTTAAGGCAATTAAAGAAAAAAGACCTGATATTATTTTATTAGCAAATACACCACATGAAGATCCGGAATTGATTTCACAATATGCAGATGTCTCTGTTCATCCGGACAGTGTGGCAAGAGGATATTTGATTGTGAAAGCAGCTCATGACTTAGGAGCAAAGAAATTTATGCATATTTCTTTCCCTAGACACTTAGGATATGAATTGATTGCTAGAAGAAGAGCTATTTTCCAAGCAGCTGCAAAAGATTTAGGAATGGAATATATTGAAATGTCAGCTCCAGATCCGGTAAGTGATGTAGGAGTACCGGGAGCACAACAATTTATCTTAGAACAAGTTCCAAACTGGTTGGATAAATATGGAAAAGATGTAGCATTCTTCGCAACAAATGATGCTCAAACAGAACCTTTATTAAAGAAAATTGCAGAAATCGGGGGATATTTTATTGAAGCAGATTTACCATCTCCAACAATGGGATACCCTGGAGCTTTGGGAGTCCAATTTGCAGAAGATGAAAAAGGAGATTGGCCAAAGATTTTAGCGAAAGTGGAAGAAGCTGTTAAAAATGCAGGTGGATCCGGAAGAATGGGAACTTGGGCTTATTCTTATAACTTTGCTTCTGTACAAGCATTAACAGATTTTGCAATGAAACATCTAGACAATGGAACAGATTTGAAAGATTTCAACGCATTGTTAGAATCTTACCAAAAATATACTCCGGGAGCTGGATGGAATGGAAGTAATTATGTGGATGCCAATGGAGTAGAAAAAGATAATTTCTTTATGTTATATCAAGATACTTATGTGTTTGGAAAAGGATACTTGCATATGACAGATGAAAAAGTTCCAGAAAAATATTTTGAAATCAAGAAGTAAGAGGAAAGAATGGGGGAAAGAGAATTCCTTTCCCCTTTTTTTTATAAAGATGGGGTGAAAGAAATTTATGAATGATATTTTATTAAGGGCAGAAAATTTATCCAAGTCATTTGGAGAGAATGTTGTTTTAAAAGATATCAATTTTACAATAAAGCCTGGAGAAATTGTTGGATTGGTTGGAGAAAATGGAGCGGGAAAATCGACTCTGATGAAAATTATTTTTGGAATGGAGGTCATTCAAGCGACAGGAGGCTACGGTGGAAGATTGGAATTTGAAGGAAAAGAAGTTCGATTTTCTAGTCCCTTTGAAGCTTTAGAAGCTGGAATTGGAATGGTTCACCAAGAATTTTCTTTGATCCCAGGTTTTGAAGCAGCAGAAAATATTGTATTAAATCGTGAATCGACAAAAAAGGGAATTTCAGAATATTTATTTGGAAATCGTATTCGAAAAATGAATGAAGTCGAAAATTTAGAGAGAGCTAAAAATGCGATTGAACAATTAGGAGTAGAGCAGTTGCAAGCGGAAGCTCAAATTTCTGAAATGCCGGTAGCACACAAGCAGTTTACTGAAATTGCTAGAGAAATTGAACGAGAAAAAACAAAACTTTTGGTTTTGGATGAACCGACAGCAGTGCTAACAGAGGAAGAAGCGAAAGTCTTGATTTCTACCATGAAAAAATTATCTGAAAAAGGGATTGCTATTATTTTTATCACCCACAGATTGCAAGAGATTTTAGATGTATCGGATAAGGTCATTGTATTGCGAGATGGAGTGCTAATCAATACGGTAGAAACCAAAGATACCAATGTCAATCAAATTACTGAGTGGATGATAGGGCGAAAAATTTCCAACTCAGAAGAAGTTATTCACGAAATGAATGAGAAACTTGAAAATATTCTTGAAATGAAAGATTTATGGGTAGATATGCCGGGAGAAATGGTAAAAAAATTAAGTTTAAATATTAAAAAAGGAGAAATTTTAGGGCTAGGAGGAATGGCAGGACAAGGTAAGATAGGAATTGCAAATGGAGTCATGGGGCTTTATGATGCAGGTGGAGAAATCCTATACAAAGGGGAAACTTTGAGCTTGAATGCTCCAAAAGAAGCACTGTCAAAAGGAATCTTTTTTGTGTCAGAAGATAGAAAAGGCGTTGGACTTTTGTTAGAAGAATCGATTGAAAAGAATATTGCTTATCCGGCTATACAAATTAAGCAACAATTTTTGAAAAAGAAATTTGGATTATTCCAACTCTTAGATGAAAAAGCGGTTACAGAAAACGCAAAAAAATATATTGAAAAGTTAGAAATCAGATGTACCAGCTCGAAGCAATTTGTGAAAGAATTAAGTGGGGGAAATCAGCAAAAAGTCTGCTTGGCAAAGGCATTTACGATGAATCCGGAGCTTCTCTTTGTATCTGAACCAACTCGAGGAATTGACATTGGTGCAAAACAACTGGTGTTGGAAACTTTAAAAGAATATAATCAAGAAAAGGGAACGACTATTATTATTACTTCTTCTGAAATAGAAGAATTACGAAGCATTTGTGATAGGATTGCGGTTATCAACGAAGGAAAGGTAGCTGGAATTTTATCTCCAAAGGCGGATATTTTAGAATTTGGAAAGTTAATGGTAGGAGCAAAAGAAGGAGGGGAGGAACAATGCTAAATTGGAAAAAAATGATGGAAAACATTGGATGGCCAAGATTGATTATCGGACTTTTCCTATTATCAACTTATTGCGTTGCTCCTTTTGTAGGAATTCCACTTTTCGTAGCCTTTCGAGATACTTTTACTCGTTTTGGAATGAATGCCATTTTAGTCTTATCTTTAATGCCTATGATAGAAGCAGGTGTAGGACTTAACTTTGGAATGCCTTTGGGAGTGGAAGCAGGGCTTTTAGGGGCCTTGATTAGTATTCAATTAGGATTAAAAGGAGGAATTGGATTTTTTGCAGCCATTCTCTTTGCAATCCCTTTTGCTATTTTATTTGGATGGTTTTATGGTTTGATTTTAAATCGAGTGAAAGGTGGAGAAATGATGATTGCCACTTATATTGGGTTTTCTATGGTATCTTTTATGTGTATGATGTTTCTATTATTACCATTTACAAGACCGGATATGATTTGGGCTTATGGAGGAGAAGGGTTAAGAACAACCATTAGTGTAGAAAGATATTGGCAAAAGATTTTGGATGACTTGATTGTAATTCATTGGGAGCTTCTTCCAGTGGGCGAAATTTTACTTTTTGCAGTCGTGGCTTTTGGAATGTGGATTTTCTTTCGAACAAGGACGGGTTTATCTATGAGTGCCGTTGGAAAAAATCCAAAATTTGCACAAGCAACAGGGGTGAGTATCAATCGAGTACGAATTCAATCGGTAATTATTTCTACGGTATTAGCGGCTCTTGGAATTATTATTTACCAACAGAGCTTCGGTTTTATTCAATTATATTTGGCTCCTTTTAATATGGCATTTCCGGCGATTGCTGCGATTTTGATTGGAGGAGCTTCCGTGAATAAAGTAACGGTTTGGCATGTGTTGATTGGAACTTTTTTATTCCAAGGAATCTTAACAATGACTCCTACGGTAGTCAATGCAGTGATTCAAACAGATATGTCAGAAACGATTCGTATCATTGTATCGAATGGTATGATTCTATATGCATTAACAAGAAAAGGAGGAGGAAGTCATGCAAAATAAGTGGAAAAAACAACTCATCAATAATAGCGTTCCTATTCTTATGTTTGCCTTGGTAGTCTTTGCCTTTCCTTTATCCGGTTTGAGCCTTTCCTATATTGCCAATGAAATGCTTTTAAGAATGTCAAGAAACTTATTTTTAGTCTTATCTTTATTGATTCCTATCATTGCCGGAATGGGACTTAACTTTGGAATTGTGTTAGGAGCTATGGGAGGACAATTGGCTCTTATCTTTGTGTCGGACTGGCATATTGTAGGAGTGCAAGGAGTACTTTTAGCAATGATTTTATCCATACCATTTTCTATGGTATTGGGTTATATTGGTGGGGCTGTATTAAACCGTGCAAAAGGAAGAGAAATGATTACTTCTATGATTTTAGGATATTTTATCAATGGAGTCTATCAATTGATTGTATTATATGCTATGGGAGTAGTCATTCCTTTGACTGATTCTAAAATTTTGCTTTCAAGCGGTAGAGGAGTTAGAAATACTATTGATTTAGGAAAGTTAAATGCAGCCTTAGACAAATTTGTTTCTTTTAAAATTATGAATATAGAAATTCCGGTGCTAACGATTTTGTTTATTGTGGCTTTGTGTATTTTCATTGTATGGTTCCGAAGCACAAAATTAGGACAAGATATGAGAGCAATCGGACAAGACATGGAAGTGGCCCGTTCTTCAGGAATTGAGGTAGATAAAACTCGGATTATTGCGATTGTGATTTCCACTGTATTAGCCGGAATTGGGCAAGTCATATATTTACAGAATATAGGAACGATGAATACTTACAATAGTCATGAGCAGATAGGAATGTTTTCGATTGCAGCTTTATTGATTGGAGGAGCTTCCGTTGCAAAGGCAAGTATACCGAATGCCTTAGGAGGAGTCGTATTATTCCATTTGATGTTTGTTTTAGCTCCAAGAGCAGGAAAGGAACTAATGGGTTCCGCTCAAATTGGAGAGTATTTTAGAGTTTTTGTTTCTTATGGGATTATTGCTTTGGTTCTTATTATGTATGAGTGGAGAGCTCAAAAAGAGAAAGAAGCGGAAAGAGAGAGATTGATACAGGAACAATTGAAATAGGAGGGAAGTATGGCAAGTCGAAATATAATTAGAAATTGGGGAATCCTTGCAATTCTTTTTCTAGGAATTATTTATAGTTTAATGGTAACTGGGAAGGAGCATAGTATTATTTTAGATAATAGGAATGGACTTTCTGGCTTACGTTACAGTATCGATGGAGAAAACTATCAAGCTATGGGAACGAAGAAAATTCAAAGATACGTACAAGGAAAGGCACATACTATTTATATTAAGAAATCTAATGGTCAAGTGACAGAAAAAGACTTTCAATTAGGATTTCAAGAGAATGATTTGGAACTTGATATCAAAGAAATAGTAAAGTCTTGAAAATACTTACTTTTTTGATGGAAATTTGCATTTTTTTGGAAAATATGCTATAATATAGCAACAAATTTTTGATAGGAGTAAAAATATGAAAAAATTCGTAATCTTATTGATTATTTCTATTTTTTCGTTTGCATTTATTTGCCAAGATGCGATGGCGAGTACAAATGCAGTGTCCATTACCCAGGCAAAAGATTTTTCAAAAATAGCAAAAAATAGAAAACAAGTATTTATCGATACCTTAGTCCCTATTATCAATGAAATCAAAGGAAACATTAAGACAGATAAAGAAAAAGTAGAGGAAATTCTAAAGAAAGAAGAGGCGATGAGAACAAATTCTGAGAAAGCCCTTTTAGAGGAAAATTATACTAAGTATAAAGTAAATAGTAGAACTCCACAAGAGCTTTTAAAGAAGATGGTATTACCACCTACTTCACTTATTATTGCACAGGCTTCCGTAGAAAGTGGATGGGGAGGTTCTAAATTAGCTCAATTAGGAAATAATTTATTTGGAATGACCTCTATCTCAAAATCCGGTGCAGATTCTGTTAAAATAGGGAATATGAGGTATAAAAAATACGCAGGGATTCAAGAATCGGTTGAGGATTATATTCTCACTATTTCAAGACACAATGCTTATAAAAGTTTACGAGGAGGAATCCGGCGAGGAGAAGACTCGGTAGGTTTGGTAAAGCATTTAGGGAGTTATTCAGAATTAGGAAGCAAGTATAGTTCTTATGTTGCAAAGGTAATTCAAAGTAATTCTTTACAAAAACACGATACAGATCTATAAAAAATACTTTTATACTGCATCCATAATCTTAGAGATAAGATGAGGATGCAGTTTTTTTGTTTTTCAGATTTTTATTGTTGCTCAATAAGTTATGGACACTATAGAAACAACAATAATATATATATTAAATCAATATAAGATATATAAAAAAAGAAATAATGATTAGAATAGTGGAATATAGCTAGATAGAGATGGATTTCCATAATCTATAAAAAAATTTGATTGTATTTTAAAATAAATAAGAGTAGTATATAAAAAGTCACAAAAATTATATTTCAACT
>UMHQ01020384.1_pt1 | contig 28442 bp, 19 predicted proteins | sample 1965531 | NCBI WGS metagenome assembly UMHQ01 (sample SAMEA4836098, study PRJEB28245) | human gut metagenome | biome: gut microbiome; material: fecal sample | place: Denmark | collected 2008 | reverse complement strand
CCCCGACGACGGGGCTCCCGCCTCCGACGGGATCCGTCCCAGGCTCCGCGCCGGACGGGCCGGCATCCTTGCCCGCGTCCTCTCCAGACGGCCGGGACGTCCCGTCGGACGGCCCCTTGAACAGTCCTCCCAGCAGGCCGCCCGCCTTGTCGCCGAGACCGGCGTCGCCCGCCGCCTGGGCCGCCGCGCCCGCGGGACCACCCAAAATGCCGGCCGCCGCGATTCTCACGACCTCGCGCGTCACGTCCGCCGCGGCCCTGACGGCGCCTGTCACCGCGCCCCGTCCGGCCGCGGCCGCCCCGTCCTGCAGGCGCGCGGTCACGTTGTCCCCGATGAAACTGACCGCCGGCATCAGCAGGCGCGGACTGTAGATGCCCATAAGGATCGCCGCCAGACCCACCAGCGTATTCCACAGGCCCTCCAGGCCGGACGCCGACGAGTTCATCAGCGCGCCGCCCACGTAGATGATCAGCGCCGTGCACAACGGGGCCAGCAGCACGCCCAGGAACGCCTGCACCCACTTCGTCATGACCCGGCGCGACGCCGACCATCCCAACGTCATCAACGGGACCGGCGCCACCCCCACCAGCAGTATCATGCTCAGCGAGCACATCGACATGCTCAGCGCCAAGCCCACCGCGCCGATGACCAGCACCAGGTACAGGACCACGCGCAGGAGCCACGCGATGCCGCCCAGCGGGGCGAACATCAGCGACACGAACGACATGATGTACGAGCCTGACGCCGCATCCGCGCCCTCGCCCGCGGCCGAATCCATCACGCGGGCCGTCAGCTGGCCCACGACGCCCTGCAGCGGGATTACCATCGATATCACCGCCGCGGTCACCGGCCACGCCAGAAACGCCATCGCGAAGCTCTTCAACGACTCCGCCGGGCGGGCGCGGACCGCGCCCGCCACCGCTCCCAGCGCGCACAGAGCCATGTTCACGAACCCCATCACCCAACCCAACCGGTTCGCGACCCCGATCGCCACGTTCCACTGCGCCACGGACAGGGATCCGCCGAACCCGACCACCGCGTTGCGGATCAGCGCGGCCAGCGCCCTGTCGAGCCCCTTGACCATCCAATCGAGCAGGTTCGGCAGCAGGAACATCAGCAACGCGGACATGTCACCCTCCTGACGGCGAGAAAAGAAACAGCGGGCATCCGCCCGCCACGGACCCACGCGGCTAGAACAGCGCCTGCACCGCGAAGAACTTCACAATCGTGACGGCCGAGCCGATCACCATCGTGCCGATCGCCAGCCAGATGAACGTCATGCCGGAATACCGCTGCATCGTAGACGATTCGAACACCTTGCCCGCCAGCCACGCGATCCCCGCGCATATCCACGCGCCCACCACGATCACGATCGCCGCGGTCCACAGGCCCCCGACCATCTCCTGCAGCAGCGGCAGGAACGGCAGGGCCGTCCAGTTCGGGGTCACGCTCAGACCGCTCAGATCCTCCGGAGCCAACGCCATCACGGCCTTCCGCACGGCATGGAACGATATCGCATCAACAGTCATGATGCCTCCTTTCATCTCACGCGGCCCACCGGACGCGCGCGGCCCGGCCGTCCGATACCGGGTGCCGCGCGCGAGGACGGCCCGTCACAGGACCGGCATCACCGGCAGCTTGGGCAGATGCTTGATGAGCCAGCTTCCCCACTCGCCGAACTTGTCCGGCAACTTCTGGAACCCGTTCTTGCCGGTCCCGTCCGAGCCGGCCCACCATGCCCACCATTCGCCGGGCTTGCGCAGCCACGACAAGGCGGTGGTCACCGCCTCCTTCGCCGCCTTCGACACGGTGTCGGCCACGCCCTTGGCGAGCTCCTTGCCCAACTGCGCGACCAGCCCTCCCAGACTGTCCGACCCCTTGTCGGCCACATCCTTCATATCCGACATGCTGCCACGCGACTGCCTCGACGCATACTGGGACGACGGCTGCAAGCCGATGCCGCCATACGCGGTCGCGCCCCACGCCCACCCGACCGAACACGTGCCCACCGTCAACGGGACCAGCAGCGCCGCCAACAGGCGACGCCACGAGAAAGCCCCCTCCATCGCATTGCCCGACAGGCGACCCGGCAGCATCGTCAGCACGCCCATGACCACCAACGCCACCGCCGCCAAAAGGCACAACGCCAGCACCCCGCCTGCCAGCCACCGCAACCCGGACACATCCCACGACGAATCCGGCGACAACGGTGCCAGACCATCACCAGCAGCCCACAGCACAGCATCCACGACAAGCCTCCCGAATCCGACAATGATCCACGACGGACACCACCCCGCGAGGCCGCGACGGCCGGCCGATACCGGTGAACATGCGCAGAGCGCGCGCCAGCATACTGGTATGCCAATGCACAAGCAGATCATTATCCTCGGCAACAACCTGATTCACAAGCTATTGCTGGAAGGAAGACTCTTCATCCGTCCGGCCGTTCCCCTCTAGTACCATCCTTGAGTGTTCCACATGGCCCACGCGCCGCACGGCGTCTTGTACCTGGTCCTGATGTAGTCCAGGCCCCAGGCGATCTGGGTCGCCGCGTTCGTCTTCCAGTCCACGCCCGCGGACGCCATCTTCGACGCGGGCAGCGACTGCGGGATCCCGTATGCGCCCGAATCGGGGTTCTCCGCGTTCCACTGCCAGCCCGACTCCTTCTCCCACATACGCGACAGGCAGTCCCACTGGTCATCTCCCCACCCGTATGCCTTCATTTTCCTGCGGGCGATGGCCTTGGCGCGGGCGGGCGTGGCCCTCACCCCGTCCGAATCGGACGAGCCGGCGGACGACTGGCCCGAAACCGCCTCGATCGAGCACGAGGACACCGCATCCGCCTGAGAAGAGCCGGACGACGAGCCAGTGCCGGTGATCTCCGTGTCCGGAAGGATGTACGTGGCTCCGTTCACGATCGGCAACGTGCGCGAATACACCCGTGAATCCTTTCCCTTCTCGCTCGTCGTGACCGTGCCCTTGCCCGCATCCACGGACTCGACGACCGCGACATGCCCGTACGCGGCCGACGATCCCAGAACACCCGCAGGAACCGACATCAACGCGCCCGCCACCGGAGCCGTCCGCGTCGTGCGGAATCCCGCGGCCGCCGCGCTCGACGCCCAGTCCTGCCCGTTGCCCCAGAAACTGCCGATCTTCTTCCAGCCGATACGATACCCTCGCATGCACGACCACCACGTGCACTGCCCGTACGCGTACGCCGAACACGCGTCGTCCGGGCCCTGCCGCCCGCCAAACCAGGCCCGGGCCGCCTGCTCGTCCATGCCCACCAGCGAGCCCGACGACGAGCCGGTGGACGAGCTGACCGCCTGGCCCGTGCCCGAGGACAGCCGGTAGATGCGCGTGAACACGGGAGGATAGTCCCGCACACTGATCTCGTCGCCCGTCTGATCCCCGGGCTGACGGCCCAGGACGCCTCCATCCTCGTCCTGATGAGCGCCCACATACCGTCCGCCGCCCATCGCGATCTCCGTATGGCCCTGCCTCCACAGCACGTCGCCCGCCTGCACCTGCGACGAATCCGACGCATCGATCACCGAGAACCCCGCCTTGCGCATCACCGGATCCATGTCCGCCGTGCCGAACGGCACCGAACCCACATCCAGACCGGCGTTCTTCAACGCATACCACACCAGCGATGCGCAGTCATAGTCGACGCCCTTGTCCCGGTTCGGCTGCGAATACCCATGGGAATCGTCCTCCGCGATCGCCTGGGCCCACGCCACCCACGACGATGCCCCCTCCACACACGCGCGGGCCGACTGCGCCTGCGCCAACAGGGACACGACCACAATCACCGGAAGCAGCATCACGACCAACAGCATTACCGGCAGACCGGCCAGCGCGCCCGCCGCGAGCTTGATTGCGCCGCCCTTGCCACCGCCCTTTCCGTTCCCCTTGCCTCCGTCGCCAGCCATGAGCCCACCTCCATCCGAACCTCGGAACCCACGCCCGACCCGGCAGAGCCGGACCCGATACCGAGCGACGGGCAGACAGGACAGAAGAAAGACCGGAGCGAACCCCACCCCGGCCCGGACAAGAACCGTGGAGGATCCATCTGCCCGCTCACTCAGTCGCGAACCCGCCGGCGTCGTCAGCCACCGGGCCAGACGGTGCCGGCGGACCATCGGACGCCGCACCGCCCAGGTACCTGAGCAACAGACGAGCCAACGCCGCGGCGATAGCCTCGGGAGAAATGGAGACGGATGTCTCCTCCGGTGCTTCCTCCGACTTCTTCTCGCGATCGCCCACGGGCTCCAGACCCATGCGAATCGCCAGCGCCGGATCGGCCTGCGCCATCTCCTCGGCCATCCGGTTCGCGACGTCCCGCTGATGCTCCGGGACGGAACGCAGATAATGCCTGACCAGCACCTCCTCGGTCTGATCGCCGATCTGGTCCATCGCCTCCCGCAGCGTGCCGCCGGCCTGCATGAACAGCGTGGCATGCGTCACGCGCAGCGTGCGGAAGGTGACCCCCTCGCACCCCACTTTCCTCCGGGCCCTCTCCATATGCGACTGCAATGTGCTGCGCGACAGCACCGTACCGGCCTTAGCCTGGAAGAACATCGGATTCGACGGATCGTGATGCTCCAGATGCTCGCGGATCAGCGGGACCAGCAGATCAGGCAACACCACCGTGCGCACCGAGTTCGACGTCTTCGTCTCCCCGACCCGGGACGGGCCCAGATCATCCGGGCCATGGTTCACGGACCCCGTGACATGCATCACCTTGCGCTCCAGATCGAACGAATCCACGCGCAGCGCGCAGACCTCGCCGATGCGCATGCCTCCGGCCCACGCCGCGAGCAGCACCGAGATCCGCGTATACTCGGGGAACGCGTCATACAACTTGCGCAGCGTCTCCGACGAGACCGGCGGCACCAGCCACGATCCCGGGGTCGGATCCGGCGAGATCGGCAGGCTCCACGGATTCGCCAACAACAAAGCCGGCGAACCGTCCACACCGGGGGAGCAGGCATCGCGCATGATGCTCTTCATCCGCTGGCACGCACGCTGGAACGCCCAAAGACCCTCCTCATGCGGGCCAAAATACCAGTCCGAGATCACGGCCGCCGTCACCTCACGCAAACGCAGGGAACCGAACGCACGACGCAGATGCGACACGTCCGCCCGAAGATTCCGCGCCGACGAGCCGCGCAACGGCGACCCGTCCGGCTTGCGATGACGCTCCACATACCAATCACACAACCGGTCGAACGTCCACTCCGAACCACGAGACCGCCCGTTGCGCTCCGAGGGATGCACGTATTCCTGCACGCCGGCCCTGTGCATCCGCACAAGCATCTCCTCCTGCTCCAGGAACGCCAGCGCGGCCACATGGCCTTTCGGGCCGAAATGCCGTTCCACACGCTTGCGCGTGACCGGATCGCGATACCGCGCCACCCACGAAATGACGGTCCCGTCCCCACGCCTGAGCGTGTACACGCTGCCGAACCTCCTGCGTCGGCCTTTCTCCGTTCTGACCTCGACCATGAGGACCACCTTCTTTCACCTTCGAAAGAAGCCCGGCCGGTTGGGGCACCCCCGTGACTGCAACAGCCCCGCCACCGGGCCTCAACAAAACGGGGTCACCACTTTACCCCCTTGGAAGACCGGACACACGAACGCCACCATGTGTTCGACAAGATAAAAAGAGCCCATAATATATAGGTATGTTCGAGTCCCACCGAGGGCACGTTGCATTATCGGGTGAGCCACAGTGTCGCATCGCCGAATCTCTATGTTATCGTTATACATGAAGTTTTGTCGATGAATCACTGTGTCGTGGAAAAGAGGTTGTGAGCATGGTGGCAAGAAAGAAGACCTCAACGCAAGAGCAAGAGGGTCAGGTAGAGGAGGTGCTTTCCGCCGACGAGCTGAAGGCAGTCTCCGAAGGCGAGCCCGTCGAGAGCGCCGTGCACAAGAAGCGCACGGTCGTTGTCGCCGAGGACGAGTCGGTGAACCGCATGGATCTGGTGGCCATGCTGGAGGATAACGGGTATGAGGTCGTCGGCGAGGCGGCCAATGGTGAGGAGGCCGTCGATTTGACGCGCAAGTTCCGCCCGGATATCGTGTGCATGGACGTGAAGATGCCCCGTATGGACGGCATCGCCGCCGCCGGCGTCATCTGCGACGAGAACATCGCTCCCGTGGTGATGCTCACCGCGTTCTCGCAACCCGACCTGGTCCGTCAGGCGACCGGTGCAGGTGCCATGGCCTACGTCACCAAGCCGTATGAGGAATCCAAGCTGCTGCCCGCCCTGGAAGTCGCGATGGGCCGTTTCTCCGAGATCAACGACCTGCTCGACAACGTCGAGACCAGCGAGAACAAGCTCAAGGAGACCGAAGAGCAGCTCAAGAAGGCCGAGGAGAAACTCAAGAAGGCCGAAGACACGCTGGAGGAGCGCAAGCTCGTCGACCGCGCCAAGGGCCTGCTCATGGACAAGGCGGACTTCTCCGAGCAGGGAGCCTTCCGCTGGATCCAGAAGACCTCGATGGATCAGCACATCCCGAAGAAGCGTCTGGCCATGGCGATCATCGCCAAGTATGGCGATCCCAAGCCGTCGGAAGTAGGGGAATGAGCGAATCGCGCGACGACGCCCAGACGAAAACGCGTGGAACGTTGCTGGTGGTCGATGGCCACTCGCTTGCGTTCCGCGCGTTTTTCGCTTTACCGGCGGAAAATTTCAGTACTCAGGCCGGACAGGCCACGAACGCGGTATGGGGTTTCGCCACGATGCTGTCCCAGGTGCTGGACAGCGAGAAGCCCGACCATCTCGCGGTCGCGTTCGACATGAAGGGCGGCACCTTCCGCAACGAGATGCTGCCGCAATACAAGGGCACCCGCGAAGCGGCGCCGGAGGACCTGCTCACCCAGCTGCCGCTCATCCAGAAGATGCTCACGGCGCTGGGCGTCACCTACGTCGAAAAGCAGGGGTACGAGGGCGACGACATCATCGCCACGCTCGCCGCGATGGGGGAGCGGTCCGGATACGACACGCTGGTGCTGTCCGGCGACCGCGACGCCTTCCAGCTGATCGACGAGCGCGTCACCGTGCTGTATCCCGGGCATCACTTCAAGGACCTCAAGCACATGACGCCGCAGGCGGTGGAGGACAAGTACCATGTCGGCCCCGCGCAATACCCGGATCTTGCGGCGTTGCGCGGCGAGACTGCCGACAACATCCCCGGCGTGCCCGGCGTCGGCGACGGGTTCGCGGCGAAGTGGATCAACCAGTACGGCGGACTTGAGGGTATCATCGAGCACGCCGACGAGATAGGCGGCAAGAAGGGCGAGTCGCTGCGCGAGAACATCGAGCAGGTCAAGCTCAACCGCAAGGTCAACGCGCTGCGGCGCGACGTCGACCTCGGTATCGGCATCGAGGACCTGACATTCGGCGAGGTGGACGCCGACGCGCTTTCGGAACTGTTCACCAGCCTCGAATTCGGCCCGCGCACCCGCAGCAAGGTGCTCAAGTCGTTCAACGCCGGCAAGCAGGCCGGCGACGCAGCTGACAAGCACGCAGACGACGAGGACACCTCCTCCGACGACCTGAGGATTCCCGAGGCCGTGACCATCGCGGATGAGGCAGCGTTGGCGGCATGGATCGACTCCGCACGAGACGGTCTCGGCTCGCCTGCCGACAATTCTGATGATGAGCCGCGCAACCGGGCGCACTGCGCCGACGTCATGGCATCGACCTGCGCGCTGTATGCCGAAGGCTCATCCAAACCCGGGAACCCGGGATGCAGCGTGCTGATGCTGGAGGTCGGCGGCAAGGCGGCCGTGCTGGAAGCCGGCGTGATCACCGGCGTCCGTCCCGCGTTGCAGCGGTTCCTTGACGGGCACGCCGACCGGATAGTCGTGCACGGGTACAAGGAGCAGTCGCACATCCTCGCGTCGCTCGGACTGGACCTCGCCGAGCCGTGGTTCGATACGAAACTCGCCGGATACCTGGTCCAGCCGGACTATCATGCCGATTCGCTGGAACAGGCGGCATCCCATTTCCTGCAGCTGCAATTGGACAATGCCGATGACGTCGCGCAGGGGCAGCTGGACTTGAGCGGCGACGTCGATCCGGCCGACCAGCGCAAGGATCTGCTTCATATGGCCATGGTTCGCGCCCTCGCCGACATGCTGGCCGCGAAGATCGACGAACGCGAGCAGTTCAGGCTGCTGCAGTCCATCGAGCTGCCGGTGTCCCACGTGCTGTTCGGCATGGAGCAGGTCGGTGCCAGCGTGGACTTCATGCGCCTGACCGAGATGCGCGACCGGTTCGCCGTCGACGCTCGCGACGCGCAGGAGACCGCCTGGCAGTTCGCCGGGAGCCGCGTCAACCTGCAAAGCCCCAAGCAGTTGCAGGCCGTGCTGTTCGACGACATGGGCCTCAAGCCGACCAAGAAAACAAAATCGGGTTCGTACACGACCAATGCGTCCGCGCTGCAGGATCTCGCGGTCCGATCCGTCGGCAACGAGCGCGCCAACGGATTCCTGACCGCGCTGTTGCGACATCGCGAGACGAACAAGCTCAAGCAGATCGTCCAAAGCCTGATCGATGCGGTGAACCCCGATGACGGGAGAATCCACACCACGTTCGAGCAGACCGTGGCCGCCACCGGACGGCTCAGTTCCGTCGACCCGAACCTGCAGAACATCCCCAACCGCAATGCCGAGGGCCGCGAGATTCGCTCCGCGTTCGTGCCCGGAGAGGGCTACGAGTCGCTGTTGAGCTCCGACTACTCGCAGGTCGAGCTGCGCATCATGGCCGACCTGTCGGGCGATGACGCGCTGATCGAGGCGTTCCGCTCCGGAGCTGACTTCCACAAGTACGTGGCGAGCCTCGTGTACGGCATCCCCGTTGACGACATCACCCCCGACCAGCGCACCCACGTAAAGGCGATGAGCTACGGGCTGGCGTACGGATTGAGCACCTACGGTCTCGCCCAGCAGCTCAAAATCAGCCCCGGCGAGGCTGACCGGCTGAAATCGCAGTATTTCGCGACGTTCGGCAAGGTCCACGAGTATCTGGAATCCCTGGTCGCCGATGCCCGCGAGAAGGGCTACACCGAGACGATGTTCGGCAGGCGTCGGTACTTCCCCGGACTGCAGTCGCCGAACCGCAACATACGCGACGCCGCCGAGCGGGGAGCACTCAACGCGCCCATCCAGGGCTCGGCCGCGGACATCATGAAGATCGCCATGATCCACGCGTCCGACGCGCTCGCCAAGGCCAAGGTCCGTAGCCGTATCATCCTGCAGATCCACGACGAACTCGTGGTGGAGATAGCCCCCGGCGAAGCCGAGCAGGTGACGGGCCTGGTGCGCGACGCCATGGAGCACGCGGTCGATCTCGCCGTGCCGTTGGACGTGTCCACCGGCATCGGCTCCGACTGGCAGCTCGCCGCCCACTGACGGCGACGGCACGGCGGCGAGAACAACGACGGCAAGAAAAGAAAAGAGGACAAGCCATGACCACGCTTCGACAGGTCGTCAACGTAGTGGAAACCCTGTATCCGCTGCGCTATGCGGAATCCTGGGACGCGCCCGGCCTGATCGTCGGCGAGCCCGGTGCCGACGTCGGACTGGTCGCATTCGCCGCGGACCCCACCATGGCGGTGATCGACGAGGCCATCGAACGCGGCACCGACCTGCTGATATGCCATCACCCGCTGCTGTTCCGTTCCGTGCACGCTGTCTCCGGACAGGACGTGCACGGTGCCATCGTCGGCAAACTGTACAGCCATCACTGCGCTCTGTGGGTGGGTCACACCAACGCCGATGCCGCGTGGCGCGGTGTAGGGCAGGCTGCGGCCGACGCGTTCGGCCTGGTCGATCAGCGGCCTCTGGTGCCCATCGACGACTCGGGGTCTGCGCACGCCGTGGGCCTGGGTCGTGTCGGCCTGCTGGAGGAGCCGATGACCTTGGAGCGTTTCGCGCATCGCGTGGCGCAGGCGCTGCCGGCCACGAATCTTGGTATTCAAGTCGCCGGCGACCTCCAGTCGCTCGTGCGGCGCGTCGCGGTGCTGCCGGGATCGGGGGACTCGCTGTTCGACGAGGTGCGGGCCAGCGGAGCCGATGTGTATGTGACCAGCGACCTGCGCCATCATCCGGCGACTGACGCCTTGGAACAGGCGCGGTACGAGGCGTCGCTGCTCTCGCGCGGACTGGCCGCCCCCTCGGCCGGAAATACGGGAACGGCAGGGAGCGCCGTCGCCCGTCCGGCGCTGATCAACACGCCGCACTCCGCCATCGAGTCGCTGTGGTTCCGATACGCCCCGGACGACATCGCCGCGGCGGTCGGGCGGGCGACGGGGGAGACCATACGCACCACCCATATCACGATGAACACCGATCCGTGGACGCTGAGTATCCCCTGCCGGAGCTAGCCGGCTGCCGCTGCACATCGCTGACAACTTCTTTCGAAAAAGGACCATTCATCATGCCTGACCGTTCAACCGCTGACACCGCTGGCACTGCCGAAACCGCGGGTACCGCCGCAGCAAGTGACATCACCCGGCAGGTCGACGCGCTGCTCGACCGCTCCACCGACGGCATCGTCATGGACAGCCGGGATCGCAGGGCCGTCGTGCTGTCACGACAGACCGTGTACCAAGGGGCGGTGTTCGACGTGGAGGACATGCGCATCGCGCTGCCGGCCGGTGGCGGGGACTGCGTCACCGTGCGTCGCCAGGTGTGCCGTCACGCGCCATGCGTCGTCATGCTCGTCCATGACGAGGCCCGGGACCTGTACCTGCTGGAGCGCGAGTACCGCGTAGGCTCCGACCTGTTCGCCTACGGTCTGCCGGCGGGACTGATGGACGACGGAGAGGACGTGGAGCAGGCGGCGCTGCGCGAGCTCGCCGAGGAGACCGGCGTGGTGCCGGTCGGAGAGGACGGCGTCATATTCGACCATGTGGGGGCGTTCTACTCGTCGGAAGGCATGAGCGACGAGCTCGCCAACATCATGGTCATGCACCTGCGACGCTGGGAAAGCCGACCGCGCCGGTTCGATCCCGACGAACACGTGGAATCTGCGTGGGTGACCTGGCGCCAACTCGCCGGAGTGCCGGTCACCGCGTCGAACTCCGTCATCGCCATACAGCATGAGAAGATTCAGCGAATTCTGAAAAAATAAGCATTCATAGTAAAACAAACATAGTTTGCTGAGAATTTTTCTTTATATCGGTTTGAAGTTAACTATGTTCACGTTGGCGTGCGATAATATGACCATGCAGCAAATACGACCCGGCTCCATGTACCCGTTGGGTGCGAACTACGACGGTTCTGGCGTGAATTTCGCCTTGTTCTCGCAGGTGGCGGACAAGGTCGAGTTATGTCTGTTCGACGAGGACGACAAAGAGACGCGCATCGAGATGACCGAGCAGAACTCGTACGTCTGGCATAACTATATTTCCGGAATCCAACCCGGGCAACGCTACGGTTACCGCGTGTACGGCCCGTACGATCCCGCCAAGGGCATGCGGTGCAACCCGAACAAGCTGCTGCTCGACCCCTACGCCAAAGCCATCGAAGGCAATATCGACGGCGACGAAAGCCTGTTCTCCTACCGTTTCGCCGACCCGGACGGCCCAATGAACGACCTCGACTCAGCCGATCACACCATGAAGTCCGCAGTCGTCAACCCCTATTTTGACTGGGGCAACGACCAGCATCCGAACACGCCATACCATGATTCGGTCATCTACGAAGCCCACGTGCGCGGCATGACCAACCTCAACAAGGACGTGCCGCCACAGATTCGCGGAACCTACGCCGGCCTCGCGCACCCCTCGGTGATCGAATACCTGAAAAAGCTCGGCATCACCGCACTGGAGCTCATGCCCATCCACCAGTTCGTCAACGACTCGTTCCTGCAGGAAAAGGGACTGAGCAACTACTGGGGATACAACACCATCGGGTTCTTCGCGCCGCACAACGCCTACGCATGCTCAGGCCAGCGCGGCGAGCAGGTCAACGAGTTCAAGGCGATGGTCAAGGCATACCACCGCGCTGGCATCGAGATCATCCTCGACGTGGTTTACAACCACACCGCCGAAGGCAACGACATGGGCCCGACCCTGAGCTTCAGGGGCATCGACAACCAGTCGTACTATCGTCTGGTAGATGGCGATCCGCGGCATTACTTCGACACCACCGGCACCGGCAACTCGCTGCTCATGCGCTCTCCCCACGCGCTGCAGCTCATCACCGACTCGCTGCGTTATTGGGTCACCGAAATGCACGTCGACGGCTTCCGCTTTGATCTGGCCGCCACGCTGGCACGCCAGTTCCAGGAGGTCGACAAGCTGTCCGCATTCTTCGACATCGTCGAACAGGATCCGGTCATCTCACGTGTCAAACTCATCGCCGAACCGTGGGATCTCGGCTCCGGCGGCTACCAGGTGGGCGGGTTCCCGTCGAGCTGGTCCGAATGGAACGGCCGTTACCGCGACTGCGTGCGCGACTTCTGGCGCTCGCAGCCGTCCACGCTTCCCGAGTTCGCCAGCCGTCTGCTCGGCAGCTCAGACCTGTATCAGGTCAACGGCCGCAGGCCGGTCGCTTCGGTGAACTTCATCACCGCGCACGACGGCTTCACCATGAACGATCTGGTCACGTACAACAACAAGCACAACATGGCCAACGGCGAAGACAACCGCGACGGCGAAAGCAACAATCGTTCATGGAACTGCGGCGTGGAAGGCCCCACAACCATTAGCGATGTCAACAACCTGCGCCAGCGGCAGCTGCGCAACCTGTTCTCCACGCTGCTGGTCAGCCAGGGCATCCCGATGATCTGCGGCGGCGACGAGGTGGAACGCACCCAGCAGGGCAACAACAATGCCTACTGCCAGGACAACGAGATATCGTGGCGCAGCTGGGACTCCACGCCCGAGCAGGAGGACCTGCTGCAGTTCGTGTCCAAGCTGATCCATCTGCGGCTGGAGCATCCCGTGCTGCACAGGCGCCGCTTCTTCTCCGGACGTGAGCCGGGCGAGGACGTCTCGACGATCCCGCAGATCGAATGGTTCGACCACACCGGATCAATCATGGACATGGATGACTGGTCGAACACGCACGCGTTCTCGATGATGGTGTTCCTCAACGGCTCGCGCATCCCCGAGACTGACTGGTACGGTTCGCCGATGATCGACAACGATTTCATCCTGATCTTCAACGCGCATTACGAGCCGATCATGTTCACTCTGCCCAGTGAGCGGTATGGCAAGAAGTGGCAGCTGCTCATCGACACATACAACCCCAAGGGGCCGGAGCTGAGCTATGAGGCGGGATTCGCCATCACCGCCCAGGCGCGCAGCTTCCTGCTGCTCAAGAGTTCTGATTGCCCGGCGGTACGTCGCGAGGACAGCTGAGATATCGTGGCAGGTGCTTCGCACCTGCGCGCTGTGTGCGCTACGCTGGGCAGGCGCCGACCGGTGACTTGCGTGTTACCGGTCGTTCGACAGGCGGGATTGCAGTTCCGCGACCTGCTCGTTGGTGCCGGAGCCGTCCGCGTCTCGGGCTGGATTGCCGGGGCCGGCACCGGTGCTGTTACCAGTGCCGGGCTGCAGCATCATCAGCTGATCCTGCAGACGATCGGCCTCGATTGCGGCGATTTGCCTTGAGAAGACGATGAACCATCCCAGAAACAGCAGTCCGGCGAGCGCTTCGAGATTGGTGAGCGTTTCCTGGCCCATCAGCATCCTGATGCCGATGGCAGAGCAGATCAGAATCGCCAAGGCGGAAATCACCGACATCACCTTCGGTATCCGCGGGGCGAGCCACGGCAGGGAGAGCATCAACACGCCCATGATGACCGTCAGTCCCTTGGCGCACACGTTGTGCATGATCGGGTGCGGCGTATAGCGGAACGCGCCGATGCCTATGAACATGAGCCCGGATATGGTCAGCAGCAGCGACAGGATGGCGATACGCAACGTGAAATGCGTGATGTCGCGGTCATCGGCGGCGGTGCCGGTGCTTTTGTTCATCTGATGGCGTGCTCGCTGTATGCGTTCGGTGGTGATCAGCTCCGAGATGGCGAAGTAGCTGACGATGATGATGCACGTTCCGGCGAGCATCAGCGTCGAGTTGAACATGCGGGCCGCGAACGTGGTGCGGTCGCCGAGCTGCGAGAAATTGTTGTGGTACCAGTACGGGTCGTCGGTGGTCAGGCCGGCGGTGCACACGCCGGAAATCACGAAGAACGGCAGCAGCGAGGCCAACGTCTTCGCGTTCATCATCTCCGCCTGCACGAACGTCATATAACCGACGACGCCCGCGAAGCCGGCGCAGATGGGGGTGAGGTATCCGCTGAACGTCGCCGACCCCATCATGCCGTTGATTGCGCCGAGTAGGGCGAATGACGAGAGGAACACGGTCGCCGCGTACACGATCGACAATGCGAGGATCTCGAACACGCGACGAATCGGGGCGAACCAGCCGCGATGCAGGTTGAGCGAATGGGAGTGGCTGGCGTAACCGACGCAGAATGACAGGGCGGCGCAACCGGCCAGAATGCCCGCGCACACCATGAAACGTCGTTGGGTGATCTGCCAGATCGCCGGGGCGAACTGCATGTACAGCGACATCATTATCGCGCCGACCATCGCGCAGATCAGGAATGAGATCAGACCAAGGGTCTCCGCTCGCTGATGACGTCCCATGACACCCCTTTCGCCGTCCGGATATCCATTGTACTCGTGCGGTTTCGCGGCTGTGTTGCGTTGGTGGCCGGGGAGGGGGGCGGTGCGGGACGAGATTGTGACGCGACGGTACGGGGTTATGACGGGGCGGCGTGGGACGATGACCGGTATGCGGCGTGGTGCCTGTTCGTGCGTGGGATGTGTCGTCCGGATTTGCGTTCCTAAGTGCGCGCCGAAACGACGACCGTGCGCACATAGGTACGCAAACAGGGCCATTTGCGTACCTATGTTCGCGCACTCGTCGTTTCGGCGCGCACTTAGGAACGCAATGGGAGGGGGCCTGCATTGCACCGATTATTTGGACCATCGGCGGGGTGGAAGATGCGGGTCGAGTCCAATGGCCCCGGATTCGGTTGCCAAGGCCTACGGAACCCGGCGATAATTGAAGACGGGCTCAGTCTCGGCCTATGGTATACTCAACATTTGTGCTTTGCCTTGGGCTGGGCACATCGGGCTGTAGCGCAGTTTGGTAGCGCGCCTGCTTTGGGAGCAGGATGTCGCAGGTTCAAATCCTGTCAGCCCGACCGGAGCTCTTGGAAACATTAGGTTTTCAAGGGCTTATTTTTCCCGTCGAAAACAATCCGCATACAAATGCATACAAACGCCGCGGGATCTCCATGCCCGATTCACACGAGTTCGCGCTCGAGGAGGGCTCCGATCGCGTAGGCCACGTCGTCCAATCGTTCCGGCCAGAGCGCCGTGTAGGTGTTCAATGTGATGCTGGGAGAGGAGTGGCCGAGCTGCATCTGCAGGGTCTTCGCGTCCGCGCCCTGGGCGATCGCGAAGCTCGCGTATGTGTGGCGCAGACTGTGTATGGTCACGCCCTCGTCCGCCATGCCGGCCGCTTTGACGGCCTTGTTCCATATCCTTGTCCGCCACGCGTTCGTCCAGACGTTCCCGCCACGGGTGGCACGGAACAGCCAGTCGTCATCACCCATGGCCATCCATCTGCGCCTTGATCTGCGGCATGAGGAACCGTGGTATCGCGATATTGCGGGCCTTTCCGTTCTTCGGGGTGCCGAGCATGCTGCCGCCGTGCCCGTCGTCAGTCCATGTGCGGCCTATCCTGGCGCGCCGCTTGGCCGTGTCCACGTCACCGACCTTGAGGGCAAGCGATTCGCCTATGCGGCATCCCGTATAGGCCTGCCATCTGACCAGCAGACCGTCCACCGGCTTCCCGATCTTCTCCGCCTCGTCCGCGAGCAACTCGACCTCGCGGACCGAGAGGAACACCATGTCGTCGTCGGAGGCGATCTTCGGCACGGTGACCTTGTCCACAGGATTCTCACCGATCTACCCGTTCGAGACGGCGTAGTCAAAGATGCCTTTGAGGACGAATTCCATGCTGGTCCCTTCAGTGGCGCCGGTGGTGATTGCGGTGCTGGCCGCTGTTGACCATCCTATCGTCGCCAGTGGGCCGCCGCCTGAATAATTCCGAATGGAAACGCGGTCCCGGGCTGCGCTAATCGCCGTTTGAGGCGTGAAAGCGGGATTAGTGTGGGCGAAATTGGTGGTATCTACATTTCGAGGGGTTGATCTGATGGATCAGGAACATCTATCTGCATTTCAGGGGGTTGCCCAAACGCGATATCCGAAGTATTAAGCGCTTTTTGCTGCTGGGATTGCACGGTTTTGGGAGCGTTCATACTTGGCTGGCACCCCCTCGAAACGTAGATAGATGTCCGGCGAGACCGAAATCAACCCCTCGAAACGTAGATACGGTTCAATGACGATGTGATTCCGGGCTTTTCGCCCATGACCGGGGGAGAGAAGATGGCGAATCGCGCCGGAAAGGGGTCGTGCCCGAACCGTGATGCCCCGTCATGACTGCAACATGGTGGTGCCGCCGTCCCTGACGAGCAGTGATTGACGGTCAGTGAGCGCGCGTAGGTCGAGCTCCGTGGAATACCGTTCGACGATGAGCCGTGCCGCCTGACCCATCGTGGGATTGCCCAGATGCGGCACCACGTGGAAATCCGTCAGACCAAGTCCTTTGTAGTCGCGCAGACCCGGGGCGCGATCCGTGCGGTCCATGATGGAGCAGTAGCCGATGTCCGGCGACATGATGACCGAACCGGCTGATTCGCCGATATACGGGATTCCGTCGGCTATCCGTTCGGCGAGCAGCGCATCCGCGCCGCTCCGCCGCAGTTCCTGCAGCAGAAAGAACGAATTGCCGCCGCCGACATATATGCAGTCGGCGTACGAGAGGGTGCTCCGCACGTCGGGGGCAGCGGCCGTTGAAACATCCAGTTCGGTGACGCGGAATCCCAGTTGACGCAGTTGGCGGCGGGTCAGCATCGTATGCGCGAACCCCCATGGCTCCACGGCCGCGGCGGTCGTGATGTACGCCAGTCGACCGCCGTGCAGCCCGGGCAGTGCATGCGGGATCATCCCTGCGGCTCCGCGCAGCGTCGATGTGAGCATCATGGTCGCCATCCTGGCCTCCTTTCGTATCGCCCAGTATAGGACCGCGTTCATGAGAGCGCTGACAGATGAAAGGTCGAATGCGCGCGGTGGCGTTTGGCGCTCGCCTGGCCCGGTTGCCGGAAATGACGACATGGGCGCGAACGATTCCGCCGATGCGGACGGAAAATGCCATAACTCGAACGAAGACGATACGATTGGACGCATGAGCGAAACGAACAATGACAACCTGTGGCCGGCCCCGACCGCTGACGGCCCGCTGAACGCGACCGTGACCATCCCCGGCAGCAAATCCCTGTCGAATCGGTACCTGATCCTCGCCGTGCTTGGCGCGAAGCCCGTCACGCTTGTCGGGCTGTTGCGCTCGCGCGACACCGAACTGATGATGGGAGCGCTGTCGGCGCTTGGTGTGCGCTGCGACATCGACCCGGAAAACGACACCACGGTCACGGTGACGCCGCCGGAATCCGGCCGATTCAGCGGCAATGTGGGCGTGTACTGCGGGCTCGCCGGCACGGTGATGCGTTTCGTGCCGGGACTGGCGCTGTTCGCGGACGCCCCGGTGCGGTTCGATGGAGACGATCAGGCATACGCGAGGCCGATGCAGCCGGTTCTCGACGGGCTCGAACAGCTTGGCGCCCGCGTCGAATACCACGGCGAGCACGGCCGGCTGCCATTCACCATCACGCCACCGCGTCATGATGGTGAACAGGCCGATGACGGTTCCGCTGCCGCCAAGGTGAGCATCGACTCGTCCGGCTCTTCACAGTTCATCTCCGGCCTGCTGCTGATCGGGTCGCGCCTGCCCGGTGGGCTGGAGTTGCGGCATACGGGGGAGAAGACGCCGAGCCTGCCGCATATCCGCATGACCGTCGCTGATGTGAACGGCGCGGGCGGCAATGCGACCGCTGATGAGGAGTCTCGCGTCTGGCGAGTCGGCCATGCCGCGTTGCAGCTGCCGGAACGCGTGGTCGTCGAACCTGACCTGTCGAATGCGGCACCGTTCCTCGGTGCGGCTTTGATCGCCGGAGGCACGGTGCGCGTGCCGCACTGGCCTGTTGAGACCACCCAGCCCGGTGGACTGCTGCCGGGATATCTGGAACGCATGGGCGCGCGCGTCTCGTTCCCCGAAGAGGACGGCGTGCGGTATTGCGAGGTGAGTGGCGACGGCCATGTGCATGGTCTTGGTGATTTCGACCTGACCGCGGCAGGGGAGATCGCGCCGTCGCTCGCGGCGATACTGGCGTTTGCCGATGCTCCGACCCGTATGCTCGGCATCGGTCATCTGCGTGGTCATGAGACGAACCGTCTGGAGGCGCTGGTCACGGAGATCACGCGCATCGGGGGAGAGGCCCGCGAACTGGAGGATGGCATCGAGATCACTCCTGTGCCGGTTGAGCGTCTGCACGGTGAGGTGATGGAATCCTACGCTGATCACCGCATGGCGACGTTCGCCGCGATGATCGGGCTGGCCGTGCCGGGCATCCGAATCGTCAATGTGGAGACCACGCGCAAGACACTGCCCGATTTCGTGGGCATGTGGACCGGCATGTTGGAGCGGTGACCGCGACGAATATCACGGATATACGATGAGGGGCTGGTTCCCAGCGGAGTCAGCCCCTCATTTATGTTCGTCCGTTTGCGTTAGACGGACTGCGGCCTGCTAACGGCAGTTCGTCACTTGGTGAACGTGTTGCCGTAAGTGTCCGCGCCGTTCTCGGCGATTTCGGCGGACTTGCGGGCGATGGCCAGCTCCTCGTTCGTCGGGATGACGGCGATGATCACGGAGGAGTCCGGGGTGGAGATGATGCGCGGCTCCTTGGAGCGCTTCGCGTTCTTCTCCTCGTCCAGCTTGACGCCGAACGGGGCGAGCTTGTCGCACACCATCTTGCGCACGATGTCGTCGTTCTCGCCGACGCCGGCGGTGAAGGTGATTACGTCGCAGCCGCCCATCTGGTAGGTGTAGTTGCCGATGTAGCTGACGATGCGGTGCACGTACACGTCGAGGGCCAGCTTGGCGTCCTCGTTGCCCTCGGCCACCAGACGGTGAACCTCGCGCAGGTCGCCGAAGCCGGTCATGCCCATCATGCCGGAGCGCTTGTTGAACAGGGTGTCGAGCTCGTCCACGTTCATGTGGGCGTTGCGGATGAGGTGGAAGACCACGGCCGGGTCGATGTCGCCGGTGCGGCCGCCCATCATCAGGCCTTCAAGCGGAGTCAGACCCATGGAGGTCTCGACCGGCTTGCCGGAAACCTCGGCGGAGGCGGAGGCTCCGTTGCCGATGTGCAGCACGATCTGCTTGAGGCCTTCGGCCGGCTTGCCGATGACGCCGGGGACCACGGAGGAGATGAACTCGTGCGAGGTGCCGTGGGCGCCGTAACGGCGGATGTGGTACTGGTCGGCAATCTCCTTGTTCAGCGCGTAGGTGCTGGCCGCCTTCGGCAGCTGGAAGAAGAAGGAGGAATCGAACACGAAGATCTGCGGAACGTCGGGCAGCAGCGCGCGCATGACTTCGGCGCCCTTGGCCTCCGGGCCGTTGTGCAGCGGGGCGAGCACGGCCAGGTCCTTGACGGCGTTGATGGTCTTGTCGGTCACGAGGGCCGGCTTCGGGAAGAGGGATCCGCCCTGAACCACACGGTGTCCGACGGCGACGATGCCTGCTTCGGACAGGTCCGGGCCGTACTCCTTGAAGAAGCCGAGCACGCGCCTGAGGCCCTGCTCGTGGTCGTGGATCGGCTCTTCGAGCTCGTGCTTCTCGCCGTTGTACTCGTGCTTGTAGTGACCGTCGACCGGTTCGCCGATCTTCTCGACGAGACCGGAGGCCAGACCTTCGCCGGACTCAAGATCGACCAGCTGATACTTGATAGAGCTGGAACCGGAATTGATGACAAGGACGGTTTTCGCCATTGTGGGCATCCTCCATGATTGATACGTACCGCGAAACACGGCTTTCCATCCGATAGATTACTCGCTGCTTGCTACAAATCAGCGCCGCAGGTTTCGCCGAGAGCCACCAAAGAGAAAAGCCCCGCTGACGGGCTGAGCCGTGAAGTAAACAGCGGGGCTGGTTATAGGTGAAGAGCGAACGACAGATTGCACGTGCCCCCGCTGGCGGGGGCTGTCGCGAATCGACTGGGGTGGTCGTAAAGAGCGGCTGTATCGCGTGGAGACCGCTAAAACACCCGCGTCACTGGGCCTCGATGGCGGTCAGTGCGATGGTGTTGATGATGTCCTGCACCGTCGCACCGCGTGAGAGGTCGTTGACGGGCTTGTTGAGGCCCTGCAGCACGGGGCCGATGGCGAGCGCCCCGGAGGAACGCTGCACGGCCTTGTAGCCGATGTTGCCGGAGCACAGGTCGGGGAACACGAACACGTTGACGTGTCCGGCCACGTCGTTGCCCTTGGCCTTGGTGGCTGCCACGTCGGGCGACCATGCGGCGTCGAACTGGATGGAGCCGACGACGGGCAGGTCCGGAGCCTTCTCCTTGACGATTCGCGTGGCCTCTTCGACGATGTCCACGTCCGGCCCCTTGCCGGAGCCGAGGGTGGAGTAGGAGAGCATGCCGACCTTGGGCTCGATGCCGAACGCCTTGGCGGTCACGGCGGACTGCAGCGCGATCTCCGCGAGCTGTTCGGCGTCCGGGTTGAGGTTGATGGCGCAGTCGGAGAACACGGTCACGTGGTCCTTGAAGCACATCAGGAAGGCGCCGGAGACGAGCTTCTGCCCGGGCTTGGTCTTGATGACCTGCAGCGCCGGACGCACGGTGTTTGCGGTGGAGTTGACCGCGCCGGACACCAGACCATCGGCGTAACCGAGCACGACGAGCATCGTGCCGAAATAGCTCGCGTCGGTCAGCTGCTTGCGGGCCTGCTCTTCGGTCATGCCCTTCTTGGCGCGCAGCTCGCACAGCTTGGCGACCATGGGCTTGAGGATGTTCTCGTCGTCCATGGCCTGGAAGCGTGCCTTGCCCAGATGGGTCAGACCGAGTTCCGCGCCCCGGGCGAGGATCGCGCCCTTGTCGCCCACGATGATGAGGTTCGCGATCTCGCGCTCCAGCAGGTAGTCGGCCGCCTTGATGATGCGGTCCTCTTCGCCTTCGGGCAGCACGATCGTTTTCTTGTTCGCCTTGGCGCGGCCGAGCAGGCTGTACTGGAAGGCGTACGAGGTGATCGGGAAGTCGATCTCGACGTTGATGGCCCGCAGGACCTCTTCGGTCGGCACGTTCGCCTGGAAGGCGGCGAGCGCCGCATCGGCCTGCGACGCCTCGGTGAACGGGATCTGGGGGATCGTCCACACCGGCAGCCCGAAGTCCGCGAGCGTGTCCTTGACCGAGACGGAGTGGCGCGGCTCGCAGCCCGTCACGAAGATGCCCAGCACCTTGTTGCCGGCGGCCTCCATGCCTTCGATGGAGAGACGGACGGTGTCCTTGAGCTCGTCAGGCCAACGGTCGATGGTGCACACGGCGAGGAAGACGCCGGCCTGCAGGTCGGCGGCGATGTTCGCGTTGAACTCGTAGGCGGTTGGGTCGTTGACGTGCGACTTGTCGGTGCCGACGATGAGCGCCGCGTCCGCGCGGGACACGTTCATCGCGTCGTTGAACGCCGCGACGATGTCGCCGCGGGAGCCTTCCTTGTCTTTGCGCACCTGGTGAATGTCCAGTCCGGTGGACAGCGCGACGCCGAGGCCGGCGTTGGAGGCGTTCAGCAGGATGGGGGTGAAGTGGTCGTGATTGGAGACCGCGGGGCGGAACACGGTGGTCTTGAATTTGGTGGTCAGCGCCTTGAGCACGCCGTATGCCACGACGTTGCGTCCGTTTGCGCCTTCAGGACTTGCGATGTAGATGTTCGTTGTTGTCACGTTTGTCTCCTCGTCGGGGATGGTACTGCTCGTGTGACCGCCTTGTTTCACACTTACTGACATTGTAGTACCCGATCGTTCGCTGCCGGGCGTTGACATGGCGGTAAATGCGGCCGGGACGGTTCGACCGGGCGCGTGGTGACGATGTAGTCGTTGCGCCCGTATCCGTCGTCGGAGACGATGTGCTCGATGTCGTGGGGTAGCCTGCGATGGGGTAGTGCAGGTAGCAGGTGATGCCGAGCTGGTCGAGGCGCCGGCGATAGGCGTCCGCGTCCGGCTGCCCCGCGTGCTGGGTGAGCACGACGGAGCAGCCGTGGAATCCGCGCGAGCGGAAGATGTCGATGAGTCGCAGCACGTCCTCGTCGTACGTGATGCCGAGGTCGCCGCGCATCTTGGCCTTCTCGATGTGGTTGGCGTTGATGGCGATGACGATCTCCACGTCGTCGGCGAGGCTTTTGAGCATGCGGAATTTGGAATCCGGCTCGAAGCCGGGCAGCACGCGTGACGCGTGATAGTCATCGAACAGCTTGCCGCCGAACTCCAGATAGAGCTTGCCGCCGAACTGCGCGATGCGCTTTCGAATGTTGGCGGCCTGCAGCTCGATATATTTCTTGTTGTCGAATCCCTGTCGCATGTGCAGTGAGAGTCCCGTCCGAACGGAGCGCTGTACCTGCAGATTATACCGGGTTCTTTACGAGGACCACCCCCTCCCAGTCGCGAAGCGGCTGGGGTCTTACAAGAATCTACGAGTGAAATTCGGCGATGTGTGCGGTAGCATGGCGCGGGAAGCGAAAGCGTACAAGGGTACGTCGAGCTTCCCGTAACGCAGCTAACGCACACATCGTCGAAGTCCACCGGTGAATTGGAATAACGTGTGTGGCCTCTAGGCGCACCGAAGGAAGCTGTACAAAGGTACCGCGACTGAGGAGCAACGACGAGGACACTCCGTTATTCCAAATTCGCTCCCATTCGCCCTCTGAAACCGTGACCTAAACGATTTTGTATAGACCGTTTAGCTCCGATTATCAGGATTACTTAGATTATCCAAGAATTACGGTGTATCATAATTCCTGTTGTCATTTTGTTGTCACGCTGACAAGGATATTATACTTAATTACACCACATAAATCAAGTGGTTATTGCCATTCTGTATCTGTCATTGTTAATTCGCCCTCAGCGGTCATTCTGCCAATCGTAGCGAGTGACAAACTTTCATCTTGGGTGAGTGAATGCTTTTCGGTAATTTTCGCTTGCGTATCATAATACAAACAGAAACGATGAGAAATAACATACACAAAATCAAATAAGTTTGCAGACTCGTCAAGCAGTTCGGTAATCCACTCAGATAAGTGATTTTCTGCATAAGAGGTTGGAATTTCGGGCAAAAGTATGGCAAGTCCCATCCTCTTAAAATTTGATCGGTACTGCTGAATTTTTTTCGTCTTTCTTCGTATGCTTTCTTGAAAAAAGCGTTTCTCTCCGTCGGTAGTTCCGGAGGTAGATATCGCAACCTTTTCATCTTTAAGAGGGACAAAGAAATATCCGCTTGATTTGATGATATTTTTGCGTTTTTCTATATCCTTAGGTTTACCCTGATTTAATTCGGAAAAGGCGCGAGATACTTTCATATCATCTTCTTTTACAGCGGCGGTAACCTCAATTCCCGTACTATTTGCACTGTCTTGAAGATCGGGAGCTTCGCCTGTAATCATTGTATCAAACTTTGAAGGATACAAGTAACGCAAAGTGGCAAGCACCTTATATTCCTGAGAATGTTTAAGAGTGTTTGGTTTAACCGCAGAGGAATATTTTTTACCTTTAACTAAGTCTGTATTTATCTTCATAATTATTCAACCGGAGGAATAGGTGGCATAACAACAAACATTGATTTTAATTCATCAATAGTGCCTGCCTTACCCCACTCAGACATTCCATTTTTCCATACCAAACTATCAGCATTGAACTGACCTGAAGTAGCCATTTGTTGCAATACATTTAAATCAAAAAGGTCCGGTTGCTTGCCCGTTCACCGCAATGTGATATGCAACAACAGGAACGGGTGGAGGTGTTGCTCCGCTCGGTGTGGTTTGATTAATACCAGCCATTGAGTTGTTCATAATTCCGGCAATATTATGACTGACAGCACCGCCGAGAGCCATTCCCGCCATCATAGCGGCAGGATTAAGCCCTGCGCTGCCGTTTCCTAAATCAACTCCACCTGCACCGTTTTCACCCATATGTCCCAGGGCCTCAGCACCGGCAATACCGACTTCAGCCTGTTTTTCAACCCGAAACGCACCAATATTGGCAGATTGAGTTTGCTTATGCATAGCATATTGTCCCTCTTCACGCTGAATACGTAATCTTCCTACATAGTCAGCGGTTTCGGCCTTAACTTTAGTTGTGCATTTATGTAATTCTCCGTCATAAACGGTTTTTCTTTGTTCTTTTGCACCATTTTGCGATGCATCTACCGCATTACCACAACTGGCGCAGAATTTTGCTCCCTCCGCAAGTTCTTGCCCGCAGTTAATGCAAAAAGCCATATTGCACACCTCCACAGAATAATTTCAAAACGCAAAAACTGTCATTTTTTCAAATGAGGGCATTCTAGACAAGCGGATTTGTTTTCATCCCATAAGCTACATTTCTTTCTGATCCTACCACAGAATCTCAGCGATGCGCTGGTAGAGGCGTTCAAGGACCGGCTGAAGAACGACTAAATCCGAGAAAACAAAAAGAGCTATCTGACTTTTCTAACAGAAATCAGATAGCTCTTTATTCTTGAATAATCTAAAATGTTGTCATTTTGTTGTCACGGGGCAATTCCGTAACCCAAAAGTCCAGCCTTTTCAAGGCTTTTTGGCCTTTCGGGCATTATTCCCACTCGATGGTTGCTGGGGGTTTGCTAGTGCAATCCAGTACCACGCGGTTGATCTGGCGGCACTCGTTGGTGATGCGGGTGGAGATGGTGGCGAGCACGTCGTAGGGCACGCGCGACCAGTCGGCGGTCATGGCGTCCTCCGAGCTGACCGGTCGCAGGACGATGGGGGAGCCGTAGGTGCGCTCGTCGCCTTGGACGCCCACCGAGTGAACGTCGGCGAGCAGTACGACCGGGCACTGCCAGATGTCGCGGTCGAGGCCGGCGCGGGAGAGCTCTTCGCGGGCGATGGCGTCGGCCTCGCGCAGCAGGTCGAGGCGTTCCCTGGTGATTTCGCCGATGATGCGGATGCCCAGGCCCGGACCGGGGAAGGGCTGGCGCCAGACGATCTCGTCAGGCAGGCCGAGCTCGGTGCCGATGGCGCGCACCTCGTCCTTGAAGAGGGTGCGCAGCGGTTCGATGAGCTGGAACTTGATGTCCTTGGGGAGCCCGCCGACGTTATGGTGGGACTTGATGTTGGCCGCGCCGTCGCCGCCGCCGGATTCGACGACGTCGGGGTAGAGGGTGCCCTGCACGAGGAACTTGACTTCCTTGCCGCGGGCGCCGGCCTCTTCGAGGACCTGACGCTGGGCTTTCTCGAAGGTGCGGATGAACTTCTCGCCGATGATCTTGCGCTTGCGCTCGGGCTCGGAGACGCCCTTGAGCGCTTCGAGGAAGTCGTCGGCGGCGTCGACGGTGATCAGTCGGATGCCGGTGGCGGCGACGAAGTCGTGCTTGACCTGCTCGACCTCGCCTTTGCGCAGCAGGCCGTGGTCGACGAACACGCAGGTGAGCTGGTCGCCGATGGCCTTGTGGACGAGGGCGGCGGCGACTGCGGAGTCGACACCGCCGGACAGGCCGCAGATCACTTCGGCGTCGCCGACCTTCTCGCGGATCTTGGCGACCTGGTCCTCGATGATGGAGGAGGCGTCCCAGTTGTCGGGCAGGCCGGCGCACTGGTGGAGGAACGTCTCGATGAGCTTCTGGCCGAGGGGGGTGTGCTTGACCTCGGGGTGCCACTGCACGCCGTAGAGCTTGCGGGACTCGTCCTGCATGGCGGCGACGGGCGCGCCCTCGGTGTGGGCGAGCACTTCGAAGCCGGCGGGCGCGGTCTTGACGGCGACGCCGTGGCTCATCCACGTGTCCTGCTCGGCCGGGGAGCCGGCGAGCAGCCCGTCCGTCTTGTCGATGGTCGTGTCGGTCTTGCCGTATTCGCCGAGCGCGGCCTTGTCGACGTCGGCGCCGAGCGCGTACGCCATGGCCTGGAAGCCGTAGCAGATGCCGAGCACGGGCACGCCGGCGTCGAACAGCTTGGGATCGACGCGCGGGGCACCGGGCTCGAATACGGATGCGGGGCCGCCTGACAGGATGATGGCCTGCGGGTCCTTGGCGAGCATCTCGTCTACCGGCATGGAATGGGGGACAAGCTCCGAATACACGTTCGCCTCGCGCACGCGACGGGCGATGAGCTGCGCGTATTGGGCGCCGAAATCGACGACAAGCACCGGGCCGTTAGCCATGGGACTCCCTTCATGCGGCCGCGCGCGATAGCGGATACATAGGTATGGGCGATATCGTTGATTGCGGCCATTGGTATTGTGTGGACTTCTTACAGTATGTCACATCAATTGTGGCGATTCGAGCCGACATTGGCGTGTGTGATGGGCGGGTGTCGTCCGGGAGCGACGCACCGTTTCACAAAACCGAACAATTAACGCTGTTAATATGAACAACACGCCGCATGTTCTGTTGCCTGCATGAACACGCGGCGTGCCGGTAGATCGCTGAAATCGTTGGAAAATAAGAGTTTCTCATTGGATGGAGCCGTAATATAACCTGTGAGGACGCCGGTTATTCACTCATAATTCATACAATTAATCTAACATTTTCGAACACACATGCAAAAAAGCTGCCAAAAGTCTTGCTCTCAACGTACCATGATGAACGATTGGGATTGGGCAACCGCGAAATCGCAAGGCTTCGCGAGAGTCCATGACCGAACGATAATGATCAATTGCACATCACTGTGCAGGAGTACAGGAGTACACATGACGAGTCCTGTTATTGGCACCCCTTGGAAGAAGCTGAACGCTCCGGTTTCCGAGGAAGCCCTCGAAGGCGTGGACAAGTACTGGCGCGTTGCCAACTACCTTTCCATCGGCCAGATCTATCTGCGGAGCAACCCGCTGATGAAGGAACCCTTCACCCGTGAAGACGTGAAGCACCGTCTGGTGGGGCACTGGGGCACCACCCCTGGCCTGAACTTCCTCATCGGCCACATCAACCGCTTCATCGCTGACCACGGCCAGAACACCGTGTTCATCATGGGCCCGGGCCACGGTGGCCCCGCCGGTACCTCCCAGTCCTACCTGGACGGCACCTACACCGAGACGTACCCCAACATTACCAAGGATGAGGCTGGCCTGCAGAAGTTCTTCCGCCAGTTCTCCTACCCGGGCGGCATCCCCTCCCACTTCGCTCCGGAAACCCCGGGCTCCATCCACGAGGGTGGCGAGCTGGGTTACGCCCTGTCCCACGCTTATGGCGCGATCATGGACAACCCGAGCCTGTTCGTTCCCTGCATCGTCGGCGATGGTGAGGCCGAGACCGGCCCGCTGGCCACCGGCTGGCAGTCCAACAAGCTCGTGAACCCGCGCACCGACGGTATCGTGCTGCCGATCCTGCACCTTAACGGCTACAAGATCGCCAACCCGACCATCCTGTCGCGCATCTCCGACGAAGAGCTCCACGAGTTCTTCCACGGCATGGGCTACGAGCCCTATGAGTTCGTCGCCGGCTTCGACGATGAGGACCACATGTCCATCCACCGTCGCTTCGCCGAGCTGTTCGAGTCCGTGTGGGACGAGATCTGCGACATCAAGGCCGCGGCGAACACGGACAACATGCACCGTCCGTTCTACCCGATGATCATCTTCCGCACCCCGAAGGGCTGGACCTGCCCGAAGTACATCGACGGCAAGAAGACCGAGGGCTCCTGGCGCGCCCACCAGGTGCCGCTGGCTTCCGCTCGCGACACCGAGGCCCACTTCGAGGTCCTCAAGAACTGGCTGGAGTCCTACAAGCCGGAAGAGCTGTTCGACGCCAACGGCGCCGTCAAGGACGACGTCCTGGCCTTCATGCCGAAGGGCGAGCTGCGCATCGGCGCCAACCCGAACGCCAACGGTGGCGTGATCCGCAAGGATCTCGTGCTGCCGGCGCTCGAGGACTACGAGGTCAAGGAAGTCAAGGAGTTCGGACACGGCTGGGGCCAGCTCGAGGCCACCCGTCGTCTGGGCGTCTACACCCGCGACATCATCAAGAACAACATGCACGACTTCCGCATCTTCGGACCGGATGAGACCGCTTCCAACCGTCTGCAGGCTTCTTACGAGGTCACCAACAAGCAGTGGGACGCCGGCTACATCTCCGACGAGGTTGACGAGCACATGCACGTCTCCGGCCAGGTCGTCGAGCAGCTGTCCGAGCACCAGATGGAAGGCTTCCTCGAGGCCT
>UMHQ01046775.1_pt1 | contig 28646 bp, 29 predicted proteins | sample 1965531 | NCBI WGS metagenome assembly UMHQ01 (sample SAMEA4836098, study PRJEB28245) | human gut metagenome | biome: gut microbiome; material: fecal sample | place: Denmark | collected 2008 | reverse complement strand
GTAGTACAGAAGTGATGCAGCAGATAAATGTGGAGTTTGAACGGCTCCATGAGATTTGGAAGAACGATACCACTGTGTCGGCAAATGCTTCAGGTTATGAAAACGACTATGCAGGAGCATCGGCAAAGGAGTATGCCGACTTCGTATATAACGAGTATCGTTGGAAAGGTCGCAACTATCAAGGACAGCACACTCCTGAGATTGTGGAGTTGGTGCGTAACTGGATAAAGGAGACCTATCCCAAGTATAAGTTCTCCGTATCAAGGCACCACTATAACTCTATCCATATCTATCTTGTAAAGGCCGACTTCGAGGCGTTCAAGAAGGATAAGGGCATAGTGTTCCACCACGATGTGAATCATTATAACATTGATGGAGACCAAACGCTCACCGATAGAGCCAAAGAGGTGATGAAGAATGTCTGCGACTTTGTGATGTCGTACAATTTCGATGACAGCGATCCGATGACCGACTACTTCTGCACTAACTTCTACCTTACATTGGGAGTAGGTACATACAAGAAACCATACGAAGTGGAATTGCCGAAATTAGATTGCAAAGGCAAAAAGCCCGATGTTTTCAAGCACCCCGAAGGTGCTGCACACAAGGCAATACGCCAGGCATTGGGCGGTGCATACTTCAGTTTCCACAACAGCCAGCGATTGCAAGGTAAAATGGTACTCGGAGAGGATTCCTACGGACATAGTGGCGACAAATACTTTTGGCCACTCTCATACTCCAGTGCCAAAACTGCACAAAAACGAATGGATAAATTGGAGAAAGCCGGTATCCGCTGCAAACTCACGGGATACAATAGCGGTTGCATCGAGTTCCTCGGCTACACTCCCGAAACCGAAGCACTACTTGAAAAGGAGCGTCAAGAGGTTATCGTTGCTCATCAGGCGTGGCAGGCAAAGCAGGAGCAGACTGCGTAAAAGAAATAGTCGGTTGCCCAGAGTTATCAAGGGCAACCGACTATAATTAAGGTAGTGATAGAGTCACCTTGTAAATGATTTAAATCATGGTTGAGAATTAACGCACTCTTCAACATCCTTGATTAGTTGACATGTTTGTGGATTAACCATACACAAATCCGAGAATTTTATATTTATAGGGATTGTCTTTAGCGTATATGATGAATTCCCCATATACATTTGATAACATGCTATTTTTAGTTTAGATGCTAAATATATAAGTCGCATTTTGTCCTCTATAGATATTCTACAACCAAGATATATAGCCTTGACACACCCTTTAACCCCCCTTTTATTATCAGAGGAATCTGTTGTATGTACTACTAGCCTAATTTCTTTTTCGTGTTTAAAACTAATGTGTTTATGGCTAATCAGGTCAGCTAATTTGATATCAAGATTATCACCTTCTTTGATGGGCTCAGCATATGACTCAGTATATTTAATAGGCATCCAAACATTTTCCTGAATATTATTATTTTTTGAATCGTATTGCTTGAATCCATCGAAAATATGTGCATCGTATTCGATACAGAAACCTTTGTGCTCATCAGCATAGTGAGTCCACATAAGATGATTGTTATAAATAATACTTTTATCTCCAGCTGATAAACAACATACTGATCTTCTTCCTAATTTCTCGTCAAAACTATCAGTAATTTTTTCATCTATCTCATATCGCCCCTCAAATATATCATTTAATTTATTTAATTGAGAGAAATAGATTGTTTCGTTTTGGAGTCCTTCAAAATTCAAGTCATTACATTTTCTGAATTTAAAAATATTCATAGTGTTTAGTTTTTAAATGTAGTTATTTTTAGCATATTACATAGTAATAAATCACCTTTATCGTCCCGTAAATGCATACCATTCCCTTCACAATATCTCCACATTTTACATGATGTACAATCACCATTTTTCATCCATTCATGATTGCGATATAATTGGAATTGAGTATTCCACACATCTATAAAACTATTCTCGTAAATATTTCCTTGATTATAATTACTCCTAATGCTTAAACAACCTGAGATTGAACCATCATTAAGGATTGAAGCTACATTGACCCCTGCCTGACAAAAGAAAGGATAATTTCGCACTTTCAATTCATAATTACCCAAGAAACCTTCACATCCATAACTCAGATCTATTTTGCCTTCTCGCCTTGTTTGAGCAATAAATTCTAAGAGGTATTTATATTGTTCGCTTGTGAGTTGCAAATTATCATTGTCTTTAGCACGTCCCGCAGGAAAAACCGTAAAAATGCGCCAATGTTTTATGCCTTTGGATATAAGATAATCACGGAACTGTACTATACTATCTATATTAACCTTATTTACACAAGTGATAACATCCCACACAATGTTTCGTTGCATAAGTGCCGCTATAGCGACTTCTGCTCTTTTAAAACTTTCAGGATGCCCTCTCATCCAATTATGTTCGCTCTCGAATCCATCAAAACTTATGGAGATAGTTTTAAGTCCTGCATCTATCAATTCATCTAATTTTTCCAAAGTAAGTAACATTCCATTACTTACCATTCCCCACATAAACCCTCTTTCAGTAATGGCTTTCCCACAATCAACAATGTCCTTTCTAACCAAGGGTTCTCCACCTGTTGTAATAACCAATATATCTTTTGATGACATATGTTCTTTTATTTCATCAAGAACTCGCTCAAAATGAAATAATGGCATATCTTTCTGCAAGTCATCAGTTTTACAATCACTTCCGCAGTGTTGGCAATGTAAATTACATTTTAATGTGCATTCCCAAAACAATTGGCAAAGGGCATGCTCATTTTTTCTTTGGAGGTTCTTCAACCGAGAATACTCTAGCAATATCTTTTGAGAGATAGATAATTTGTTGCCCATAACTTTACTTTCTACTTACTGGTCTAGGACCATAAAGTACAGATCTCGTTTTTTCTTGGTATAAAGAATCTTGTTTTTGTATAAGAGTTGAAATAGAATCTGTCTCCTGTCGTATTTGATCAAGTTCTTCATCAGGTATAGGAGGACCATAAACAACGGAATGAATACCCGAAGATATATACACGAACAAACTAATTAGAGCACCAATTATCAAAATTACAACTGAAATAAACTTCCATTTGGATTTTTTGACCGGAGGTGGACCATATACTGTGGGATGGGAGAAGATTTCTGTGCGCTGATTAATTATCGGGGGACCATATAAAACTGGTCTTGGTTCATCAGCAATATTATGTATATGGGCATTCTGAGATAGTCCTAACTTATTGACAATTCTTTTGATTTCAATATTTGAATCAGGCAAATGCGACATCAATACATTTATCAAAGAGAAGATAGAAGTACTCCATTTTGTCTCATACTGATGAGATATTTCTGTGTCAATATATAACATCGGTTCATCGTAACCAGGCATATCAATATGCAATCGAACGCGATAAAATATATCAGGAGCAGTATCAACAGCATATATCGATGGTTCAATAATAGACTCACATTTAATTCTCTTCAAATGATTTATCAGTTGATCGTATTGATTATAAGTAGAAGGGAGCTGTATAGTCTTTCGAGGAGAACAAGCCATAGACTCAATATCTATTTTATATTGCATCGCTTGCGGCGGCAATGGCATATTATCATACAAGTATATTGTGTTAGATTCAGATGAAAATATTATGCTAACAGCTCTCTCGTCACTATGACCCACCATCAAGACCTTCTCAATATCAAGTTGTATTGATGTCGCATATTTGAGGTAACGCTCCCAATTAGATATTTTCTCGTCATCATGCAGCAAAGCATTGATACGGTTCCAATCTAGAGTATAGTCGTTAATACATATTTCATCACCATATTTAATCCAATATTGATCTGCCACATTGTTATTGTTGACAAAACATCTTACATTATTTGCCAATATCTTCAATACGAGCATCTTTTTGTCACTGGCAGATATTGTTGCCCACACAGAACTTGTTATATCTTTCCCATAGAACTTAATATCACAATTTTCTGATGTGCCAATTTTTATTGTATCCATAATGTTAACCTCCAATATATGAGATGTTATAATATTGATCCCAATATTCTTTAATGTGTTTTGACACATTTGATGGATTTACTTGCCAATATTCTTTTGTTGCTTTGCCATCCTTGCGTTTAGACATCACGCATAAGAACTCTCCTCCGCCATATTCTAATGCAGTTATTATATAACCTGCATCCCATTTCTCTTTGATTTTTGTTTTGAGAGTAGATGTATCACTTGCTCCAAAATAGGATTGACCTGAATATATATCAGTAAGACTCATCACAACAGTCCACATGCCATTTTGACAAGCGATACTAGTTATGTAATAATCTTCATCCCACCATTTCTTTATAAACTCTTTTAGAGAGGACCATGGTGCGCCACATATTTCTTGCTTTTTATAATCTGTGCCTCCAGAGACAACAACAAGCCACCTATTATCACTGGCGGCCAATGAAGTTATCATACAACCTTCATTCATCTTTTCATGTACCCATGAGTCTGGCCATTGAGAATTGGTGTTATAATATTGGCTAGTCCATTTCGTTCCTTTTGCCATTGATACGAACCATCCATTTGAGGTATAAGCAGCGGCTGTGATATACTTATCTTCGTTCCAATACTTTTTAATCTCTTCTGTTTGCAATGAATTTGCACTACCACTATAGAACCAAGATTGACTACTCAATCCTGTATTGTCTTGCATGATTATAATTGTCTTATTTTGAGCCATTACTGACATGCTCATTAAGACAAAAGAAATAAATAGCGTAAAAGATCTATTCTTCATGATTTACTCTCACTAAATATGAAACTTTTTAACCTAATCCGAATTTGGGGATTGATTCTTGATGTATTTTTTCTATAACTTCTTGTTCCTTAATTTCAATGTCCTTTTTTATCGCATCCGATGCGTTTTCCAAAGATTTCTTCCAAGCATTAATGCATTTAACAATATGATTGTATTTAATCTTAAATTCTTCTTTCATCCAAGAAGTATCTCCATTAACATCTTTTATTACATCATCACAACCTACTTTAACTCTTAAAATCTCCTCTTGTGTTGAATAAACAAATGAAGATTGATTTTGGGGTAATTTATCATACAACTTTGTAATATCCTTTTCAATAGGCTCTTGCCACATTATAGCTTCAGCATATTCTTGATTTAGATACTGTTGATATTTCTTTCGTATGAATCTATATTTATTACGAGTATCCACATTCATCCATAGAGTATCCGATTTAACACGCGAAACCAAATTCTCCACTATAGGCTTATTTTTTTTCTAGCCATCTTCATATACATTACAGCAAGCATACCACCTCCCGTTGGTTTACTCACTCTAGTATAAACCGTGTCAATTTCTTCCACCAAATTATCTCGATATTCCTTTTCTTGAATGCGTTTCTTTTGAGCAAGGATCTCATTTTGACGATTAGCCTCTTCCTGCTGCTTTCGCTCTATAGCTTCTTGCTCTGCTTGAGTTCTCAATAGCTCTTCTCTCTCCCTTTGAGCAACGGCAAATTGTTCTGCTTTTTCGAGACTATCTTGATGGTGAGCAATTCGCAAAGAGTCTTGTTCTCTGGCTCTCTGCACATAATCCCTTCTATCATTATCTTTTGATTGATTATTATTACTGCATTGGCATAGAAAGGAACAGATAATCACAAGGCCCCCAATGGATATATACTTAAATGTATCTTTGATAATTTTCATAATTCAAATACCTATAATTTCTTTTTTCCATCAATTCGAATATGTTCTGTCCTATGTAATTGGGGACTTTTTTTAAATCGTTGTTTAATCTGTATTTGTTCTTGCACCATAGTCTCTCTTAAATGTTCAACAGCAGGGATATGTGGCTTCGTTATAGTTTGGAAGCGTTTCGGAGATTGACATAAACAACCTTTTGACAAAGCATTTTGTTTTATTCCTAAAAGTCTTTCATTTATGTTAATTTTATGCTTTTGAGCTCTTCGTTCTATTTTATTACATTCGTCTACAATGAGTTGCCAATCTAACTTAGTAAAAGTTTTAGATATTTTAGACAATATAGCCTCAACCTCATCCATCCGCTTATTATTCCTGGCTTTTAAAACATCTACTATTTTTTGCTCAAATTCAACAATATCAGAATACGGGCAATCCAAAATTATATCTCCTGAACCTAGTCTTATGCGCTTTTCTTCAGCACTAATAATGTTTGATGGGATTTGTTGTAAACCAAGAAGTATTGCAGGTTTTCGTTTATCATTATGGATGCATATATCCCATTCATGCATTGTGTTCTTTCCAAACCTGTCACCAAAAATAAATACTACATAATCACTCTTAAGAATCACTTCATCAAAGACAGATTGAATCTTGCGTTTAGTATTGTGTGTGCTAAATAAACCAAGGTCAGCCCAATGCTCTAAAAGCAATTCACATCTTAGATTCGTCCTTTCACGTAGATTTTGTTTTAGAGTAATAATGTCATTTTTAACATCATCTGAAAAACAAAAAAAGAATCGTAATTTTTCAGGATGCATTAATTTTAACGCCTTCCGTAAGTCTTTATCAGTTTTATTGAATTTAGATGTCAGTGCTTTCATAGTCGGGGACTTAGGTCCAATTATACTTCTTAAAGGCGTGAGGATTGTTTCTATATTTTGGCGATACGCCATACTCATTCTTGCTTGGTTGGCTATCTTGACAGAACCAAATAATGAGTAATATTCCTCCGACTAACGGGATTAGTCCAAGCAACAAGAACCAACCGCTTTTACCGATATCGTGCAAGCGTCGTACAGCAACTGACAATCCAGGGATCATTGCGGCCAACATCCATATTATACCAACATATGGGATACATGTGAGAATAGCATTCAGAAGAACAAACCACCAATACTCGCTACGTCTCGCTCTCCCAGAGAAGTCTGCATAATGAGAGAATATATTGCTAATTGCATCCCCAAATGCCATGGTCTTTACTGTGTAATTACCATCATCTACATATTGCGGATATTCATTATGAGGCTGATGTTGTCTTGGCCTATGATAATCCTCTTCTGATGGATGCTTCGATGCTGGAGTTGTAGAGTTAGGATCCCATCTTTGTGTTTTTTTAGAGTCCTTGACCAACAATCTCCAATCAAGACTGACATTACCGGGAAGTAGAATCTTATCACCCTCTCTTATCTCACAAGAATCATTATGCAATTTTCTTCCATTTATCCATGTACCGTTTGTACTATGGTCAGTTATGGTTACTCTACCATTACTGACAACAACATCTGCATGGTGGTTACTTATTGACTGCACATCATATACAATATCATTGTCTGATGCACGTCCTATGGTTATTCTCTTCATATGTATTAAGTTATAGATTTATTGCAACGATTAACTATTAGTATACTTATCTCGTATAGCAACCACATTGGGAAACTAACTAACGACAAGGTAAATACATCTGATGTCGGCGTTATAATTGCAGCTATAATAAGAATCAAAACAACAGCATGTTTCCTGTAATTCTTCATAAAGTCAGCGGTTAGGAATCCCAGTTTGGCAAATAACCAACATATTATAGGTAATTCAAACACAAGCCCCATCATCAAATTCATACCCATAAGTGTTGATATATATGACTCCAATGAAATCATATTTGCAACATCTCCACTGACCTGATATGTCCCAAGAAATCTAAATGTCAACGGAAAAATCAAGAAGTAGCTAAGTAGCACTCCGACTATAAACATCACATATCCCAATCCGACAACTTTATAGACATACGATTTCTCATCTTCATATAATGCAGGTGATATAAATCGCATCAACTGATATAATATGTACGGAGAGACACATAATATACCAGCGTACAAAGCAGTTTTCATATGAATTATAAACTGCTGAGCCAAAGATGTGTTGATGAGTTGTATAGAAAACTCATTTGCCGGCGAACCGACAAATGAGCTTATGCGGTTTATAATATCATATGTTATGAAATCACTATATTTCGGTGCTAATACAATTTCAAAGAGAATTTCTTTGAAACAAAAAGCAAGTACTCCGAATAATATAGCAACAACAATAATCTTAATAAGAGCACCACGCAAGACATCTAGATGTTCCCAAAATGTTTGCTTGGTTTCGTTATCACTCATGATTTATTTCTTAGTCTCTTCTTTTTCGGAATCAGTTTCATCTAGTGTTCCATTCACCCCTTCTTTGAAAGAACGAACACCTTTACCTAAACCCTTCATAAGTTCAGGAATCTTTTTACCGCCAAAGAATAATAAGACGACTAATGCAATTATTAAGATCTCAGTCATACCTAATCCGCCAATGAATAGTAGTTTCATATGTATAAATCAATTATTTGTTACCACATATAGTTTACATAATTCACATAGTTGAAGTAGTTGAAATAATTGAAGTAATCTCCGTAGTTATAGTAATTGCTATAGTTGTAATAATTAGAGTAGCTACTATATGAACTATAACTACTGTAAGAGCTATAACTACGATAGCTTGAATAACTACGGTAACTATTATAACTATTATAGCTTCGGTAACTGTTATAACTATTATAGCTTCGGTAACTGTTATAACTACGGTAACTGCCATAGCTATTATAGCTCTTATAGTAGAAACTACTATAAGCTACCATACCTGGATTCGGACCGCCTTCCCTTTCTTTTCCTAATAACTGAGTTGGAATAGCATTAGCAATTGATGCTGCGATTCCAATCTTAGCAATACGTTTCAGGGCTTCTCGACGGGTAATTTGTTTTTTCTCATCCATAGCCGACTATTTATTTAATTTAGACATTATAATATCCACGATTTGATTCTCGTTGAATTGATTCATGCAGTGACTTTCGCAAAGCGGACATTGTGTGGAATAATTATCCGCATGATGAGGTCCTAAGCATTCGTTATGATATGGGCATTCAGAAATATTTGCCTGCAAACTAATATGATCCTTATATGCATACCTTGAAGCCTCAGTAGGTCCGAATAGTGACACCGTTGGTTTACCTGCAACTTTAGCAGCATGCATTATGAAATTATCTGGAGTAATCACTGCATCAACTTTTTCTAAAATAGATACAACTTGATCAGGCGTTGTCGCTCCTAATAATGAGTATGCTCCTTTGATAGGAATATCACCCATTTGTCCTAACTGAATAACAAAGCATCGTTGCGCTAGCAATTTCTCAACAATAATATGCCATTTTATAGGATGCATCATTTTCCTAGGACTTTCAGATGAAAATGAAATTGCTACATTTTTCTCACCCCATGGAACTGTCTTTAAGATTTCATCAGTACTTGGATTTTCCGACACTGGTAGGAAAAGTTTATCATCATTATCTTCAACTCCAAATATCTTCAGCATTACAGTTAATGCTTTAGTCTCGACATTATTAAACTCCTCTCTACTCCAATAATCATTGCAGATTATATTGTCCCCAACACATGGGTTCCCGATAGATTCAACAGCTGGATGATTAATAAAGAAACGGGTATATTGTGAACGACGCACAATTCTGAACTTTCTACCAAATTTCTCATAGGCACGCATTAATGCTGTCGACAACATAATAATATCACCCAAACCACCTACGGGATTTACCCATATTGGCTTGTCCTCTGAAATAATTTGAGGAGTTAAATATTCTATTCTATTATGATCCATATTATTCATATTGTGGGAATGTTAGTCCAGTAATAGGCTCAAAATATTTCTTTAGGAACAATTTCTTTGAAAGACATTGATCTGTTTTATGGGCAAAACTTTGATGCTTATTGTATGCATCAAGAGGGCAACCTCCATGACAAATACGCCAGTATTCACAGCCTTTACAATCTGTTTCTCTTAATAGATTTACTCGATTATCAACCTCTTCTCTTTGCTTATCTGCAAATATTTCAGTCAAAGTCTTATCTTTAATATTACCATATTGCAGTAAACTCCAATCGGCAGCTCTACCACATTGCGAGGTTTCGCCATCAGGGCCTATATAAAGATGCCTACCACAAGTTGGAGCTTCGGCACAAGACATATTATTATCCCTTGTGGTGTAGAATTGCAAATATGATTTAAATGGTTCTATCTCTGGATAACGCTCACGATGTTCCCACCATTCCTTAAAAATAGCACCTAGAAAATGTGCAAATTCTTCTTGTGTAATAGCAACATCCATAGACTCTTGAGCGGCATCGTTATAAACTAATACAGGGTGCAAATTAAACTCACCATGTAATTTTAGATTACTCAAATGGTATAATATTTCAAGAGGTTTATCTAATACTGCTTTGGTTACAACATAGATGAACCCCCATGTCATACCATTCGCTTCTAAAAGATTAATTCCTTCAAAGAATTTCTTATTGTATAGTTTACTATCGCGCTTCTTACCGATACCTCTAACACCTGGAATAGGTTCATAACTTGTTCCTATTGTATAAATCCCCATTTTATTGAAAACATCAATAAAATCTTGATTTATCATTGTCAGATTAGATTGAACGGCATATTTTATGCGATCTTTTGTTTCTGCACAATATGTTTCCTGAAAGCGCAAAGCCTCTGTATATAACTTCAATCCAGCCATACATGGCTCACCTCCATGCCATATTATGTGCATTTCATCCTCTGTATGCTCTAATAAATATTCGTTGATTCTTTGGTATGCAACTTCCAGTATATCTAATGGAATTGTTCGAGGCTGCTTACGATGAACTACATCACAATATATGCAATTTGAATTACAAGCTTCTGTAGCTTTGAATATTATAGTTGGCATGATTCCTTCTGATTACAACGATTCTTTTTATAAAACTCAATACCTTCCAATAATTCATTCATTGTCTTTTGACACATTGATTTATCTGGTAGTTCTTTAAAATAACCACCACAAATGCGATACGCCGGACAGAATGTGCAAGGGTGGGTTTCAATAAACATTTCTTGCCATCTGTGCTTTCGTTCTACAATTGCAGGGTGAGCGGAAATATTGTATAACTTATCCCATCCAGAATCAAAATATTGCTTATTCTTTAACTCCTCACGAGAGAAAGCCAAATTCCCTTCTGCATCTACATGAATGTATCTGTCAGGATTTTCAAACTCAGCGAATAGTGGTGAAACATAGTTGGTTCCACAATAATACTGCTCTATAGTTGAAAATGGTTCTATCGCAGCATGGGGCATTGTACCATAAAACGTGTATGTCATTAAATCTGTCAGTTCTTCCCAATTAGTTGTTTCGGCAGACAATGCAATACCCGAATGGATTCCTAACGAAGCCAATATTTGTGCATCAATTGCTGATTGATGATTATTCGCCGTGAAAATAAATGTTATATTCAATCGCTTAATTAACTCTATTTTATCACTCACATTCCTAAATGCGCCAAGACGATTGATTTTCATTATAATAGGCGTATTCCCCCAATTAGGATCAATGTCCTCTGTTTCTAGCGAAGTATATGGATTTTCGTATACAATTGCATTTATTTTTGTAGGCTCCTTAATATCATTAATGATATTGTTGATGGCAGATAAATCCTGCACATAAATCACAAGAGCCTGACCTTTCAGCTTATCTTTGAAAGCCCAATTATAATCCGTAACTATAATATGGGTGTTTCTATTCCAATGTGTGGGCATAAACTTTCTCATTTCTAATCTTAGGCTCATTAATAATACTATTTAATCCATGCGAAAGACAACCACCGGAGCATAATCCTTTATGGCGATATTCACAATAGTCGCACTTCTCAAAAATGCCCCCAACCTCAACTCTTACATTATGATGGAATTGATTGAAATATTCATTTAATTCATGTGCATTCTGAAAATCAAACAAGGAAACCTTGTTGTATCCAGATAGTGGGAAGCAAGACCAAACACTCATATCTGTACCGATATCTATAGCAGGTCCACAACGGAAGTTGACCTGGCCTAAAGAATGCTTGTACAACAAACCGATTTCCTCATCTGTAAAAATACACATTGGCATACCGCAATCGAAACCAACATGAATATCAAATGCTTCTAAGGTAGGCAGATAGTTTATCAACTCTACTGCCATCTCTCTAAATTTGTCTACAGGAATACACATATTCTTTTTACCAGGTATTGGATGTGCCAACCCTAATCGTACATGTTTCTGTAATCCAAATTTATTAATGTACTGTATCGCAAATGAATAGTCAAAATTTAACTTATAAACATTTATGCTAAGCGATACATATCGAGAAAATATGGTCAAGAAGCGAGTAATGCTACTTGTTTCCGAGAATGACGTCTCTTTCGGATTGTTTAAGTTTACAACAAATGTCAGTGCAGCTGGATTTACTCCATCTAATTTTTCAGCGGCATCTTGTAATATGGCTTCTCCAACTACACCACTTGTAAACACCGTAACATGCATACCTCTACTTATGATGTATAGAATATAATCTACGATGTCAGGGTGTAAAAATGGCTCGCCTCCAAGCAAAGATATATTTGTATCGCCACTTGATTGGAAGAAATCCACGATATAAATAAGATCTTCCCATTTTAAGATGTCCTCTGGTGGTGCATCATGCATATGTTTCCTTGCAAAACAATATGGACAAGACCTAATACATTTCTGAGTTAATAAAATGTTTGGCATTATTATAAGATTTCAACTTTATTATTCTGAATAACAACTACTTCATACGGCAATTGCATATCATATGTCGTAATATTTATATTATTCGCATAGAAATTAGTATGCAACATAAACTTACAAAGATCAATAGCCTTTTCCGTTGAGTATAAATCACATCTGGTGCGTAGGCCATCTCTTTCTTCCCACTTATCACCGTTTCTTAGTTTTATATCTCTAAATACTCGTCCTATGACTTCGTTACGCTCAACATACTGACAATTATAAATAATTTCATTCTTGTCTGTTACATTGATTCTTCTTAAATCCTTGCCTTGAATGTAATATACGTATGGCTCCGTGTCATTATATCCTGCCAATATGCTTACTATGTCCGACTTTGTATCATTTATTATTGATTGAATATCATTGACGAATGACACGACATCAGGAATGGACTCTTGATGTTCTATCTCATATGTACAGAATTTATTGAGTAGTATTGTATCATATGAGTATGAACTCATGTGTCTAAACACGATAGCATATTTGTTCCAAAACACTTTATAATGTTGATGACCTTTTACATGAATAGGCGAAAGAGAATCCATATTCCCTATTTGTGTCATCTCATAATAAGTGTCAATAGACAAAGTAGCTAACACTATTCCATCTGGGGTATAAGCTGCTGTTATCATAGTTAATTACTGAAGACAAAGACGTAAGCCAAAAGCTGGTTGTTTTACAGTGTAATTACATGAACCTCGGCTAGTAGTTTTAACCGCTGATGAAGCACTTCCATAATATCCTCCACGTAGGACTCTTTCATCTTTTCCTAAATCTGGATTACCACTACCATAATTCGTGTATATATCCTGACACCACTCAATTACATTTCCACTCATATCATATAAACCTAATGCATTTGCTGATTTAGTACCAACTGAGTGTAGTGCGTTTTGGCTATTATCGATGTACCATGCATACGGAGATGGGCTTGAGCCTCCTGCGTATTTATGATAAGTTCCAGACTCTGGATCATACTTAGCAGCATATTCCCATTCTGCTTCAGTAGGAAGCCTAAAATTGCGACCAGACACCTGATTCAGTTTTTGAATAAACAACTGACAATCTTCCCAGCTTATGTTATGCACAGGTAGATGATCTCCCACAGTAGTAGAAGGATTTGAATGCATTACAGCGTCCCACAGTCTTTGGGTGACCTCATATTCTCCAATATAGAAATCACTTAATGTTCGTTGGACCGCAGGCTTTTCGTTACTGTCAGCATCTGAACTTGATGATCCCATCGTAAATGTGTTGCCTTTAACCTTTATCATATTAAATGAAACACCATTTACAGTAAAGGTCTCAGTCATACTTTCAGGTTGTGGTTTAGGCCAAACAATGAAAGCTATAACTGCAATGACAGCAACCAATAATATTGGAATCCAAATCTTAGACGGTTTCTTTTCATTGTCGTCATTTTTCTTCTCTTCTCCACCTGTTTTCTTTCCACTGCCACCAGGAGGGAACTGCTCTGTTTTTCTTCCTTTTGGTGGTTCAGGAATACGTTCGGGATTATTTAGGAAACTAACGATTTCAGATGCTGAAGGCCTCTTATCTTTCTCTCGCTGCATACACCACGCAACAATCTTTCGTATCCTATCATCCTTAATTTCTGAAAAATCCAACTCGATATTTTCATATTGAAGTTGACGACCTGTTGAAAGATTATCAAAAGGAAGATTGCCTGTAATCAATTCATACAAAGATATACCGAGCGAAAAAATATCACCTTTTTTATCCGGCATACGATCAATGGCCTTAGGGCTAAACTTTTCAGGTGGAGCATAGTCCTCTGTCATACTGGTATTTTGCTTTGCCATATTCACACTTTTACTAAGTTTAGTCTTGGATTTGCTGCTAATACCGAAGTCGCTTAAGACATAATGCCCCTGTTCGTCAATAAGGACATTTGCAGGTTTTATATCCTGATGAATTATTCCACTATGATGAAGATATTTCAGTCCTTCACTTAAATCTCTAATGATAGCCATTGTCTCAAGATCTGTCAATTTGCCAATTTTCTTGTCAAGGCTACCACCAGAACAAAACTTCATTTCCAGATATGGAATGTTATCCCATCTGTCAAAGTGATCTGCGCGCAATAGATTGGGATGGTTTATGTTCTGCATTCTTTTGTACTCTGCAGATAATTCATTTATACCATCATCATCCAAACGAGTATATATTTTTAATGCAATAGTGGTGTTTGTATCTTTATCATAGGCTTTCCAAACATCTGCAAAGCCACCTACACCAACAAGTTTCTCTAGTTGGTATCTTTCATTAAACAAATCACCAGATTTAAATTGATGTATCATGGCCTATATTATATTTGAGAAGTTTCAATATTTTGATTTGGTAGATGGGTTTGAGTAACATTACCTTGAGAATTCCCCGAGAGCTTCTTGAAATCTGTTTCAATTTTCTTAGTTTCTTCTCTCAATTTCTTTATAATGTCCTTTGTGTTCGAATCCAAATATTCATATGAATCATTATTCTCTATACTTGTAAGATTATTATTCATGTTTTTCAACATCTCCTGCATTGGTTGAATTTCTTCCTGATTGATATATCCACTTTCAACAATTGGCTGAAAGTACCTTTTCAATTGTGCAAAATCTTGTTGAGTTTTCTGGATCTGAATTTGGTAGTCGCGACTAATTATTTTCGTGACATTTTGCTTTTGTTGCTCTTGTGCCCTGCGAGCCTCCTCTTCAGCCTGTGCTTTTGCCTCAGCAGCTTTTCGCTCGGCTTCCTCTCTTGCGGCTCTTTCTTGATGAGCCTTTCTTTCAGCCGCTTCTTTTTCCTTACGCTCTTTTTCTATTTCTGCTTCTGCCTCCTCTTTTGCTTTTTGCTCTCTTGCTGCCTTAGCTTCTGCTTCCGCCTTCGCACGTCGCTCTGCTTCTAATTGTTCATCGTTTCCATTATTTGAGCTTAGATTATTTCCCGATTGCGAGATAACCATACGCAAAGAATCATTCTCAAACTTTAAAGACTTAATCTCGCCTTCAACATCTGCTGGATATGACGGAAAAAATGTTTTTGTAATAAATCCACCAACAATCAATCCTACAACGAATGCTATAGCCGCAACAATCCCGACTCGTTTAATAAATGATTTGTTGTTTTCTATTTCTTTGTCGATGCCAGTAGATGTTTGAGAAATAGGATTAGACTTCTTCTTGTAGGCCTCATATCCAACAGGAATAGCTGTTGGTTTGATACCGCCTTCTAAAACTTTTGCTAACTCAATAGTAGTGTTGTCTGTCCAACCAATTGAAGAGCCTTGTTTCCACAAAGCATTCAAACAATTGCCGATTGAGCTATTTTGCGCCATTATATTCTCGATTTCACTATCTCTTAGTAAGCCACAAAGTCCATCACTGCATAGAAGGAAAGTATCTCCTGTATGCAATGGATATTCTTTAACATCAGGATTTGCTTTTTCACCAGAATCACCTAATGAACGAGTTATAATATTGCTATCGGGATGATCAAATGCATCTTCTTCAGATAATTTATCATTATCAACCAATTCTTGTACATATGAATGGTCATGTGTCAAACGCACCAAGCCATTTTGTGCATTATAACAGTAGGCACGACTATCTCCGCACCAGCCGACATATACGGTTTTATCAAGAATCCAAACTAGCACTATGGTACTTCCCATACCTCTTGTTTCAGGATGAGACTCTGCGTGCTTTTTCATCTCTTTATCAGCATCAATAATTGCCTGCTTGATAAAACTTTTTATCGCATTCGAATTTGATAATGATACAGATTTTAAATCGGAAAAAGTTCGTTTAACAGAGTCAATGACAATCTGGGATGCCACTTCTCCAGCACTCATACCGCCCATACCATCGGCGACTACGAGCAAAGCACCTTTTTCTGTTAATGCGACCTCCGTACTACTGCTACCAATTGTAACCGTACCAGTAGCGGCATAGGAAGACAAATCAGGACAAATCCAAAAATTGTCTTGGTTATTTGGCCTTCCAGCCTTATCGCATATGGCTGTAAAATTCAAAATAGTTCGGCTCATATTATTGTAATTTAATTATAAATATCTATCGTTTGTATTAAGGAAATTATTGATATATTCCGATATACCTTTTTCCAATGATGTCATAGGGGTATTATAACCTATTGACCGCAGCTTTGATAGATCTGCTTGAGTATGATACTGATATTGTTCTTTTAATCCTTCTGGCATATCAATATATTCGATATGACATTCCCTGTTCAATGTTGAGGAGATAATCCTGGCAATATCATTAAATGTTCGTGGGATACCAGACCCAACATTATAGATGCCAAATACTTCGGTGTGTTCAATCATCCAAAGTACGACATTAACACAATCTTCAATCCAGACAAAATCACGTCTCTGTTCGCCATCCTTATATTCAGTTTTATATGACTTGAATAAATGAAGACTATTTCCCGTTTTAAGCTGATTATAAAAAGAGTATATTACACTACATTGACTGCCTTTATGGTATTCATTGGGGCCATAAACATTGAAGAATTTTAGAGCAACGACACCGTTTTCTTGTGATTTCTTTCGGTTTTTTATGCTCCAAATATGCTTATCGATGCAGTGTTTGCTCCAACCATAAGCATTCAAAGGTCGTAAAGTATCTAAATATTCTACATCATCTCGGTCTACCAAACCCATATCCCCATTGCCATATGTAGCAGCAGAGGAAGCGTATATAAAACGAATTTTATTCTCAACACAGAACTCATATAAATCTATCGAGAAATTGATGTTATTCTTGACAATTAGATCTACATTTTTTTCCATTGTTGAAGATATACCTCCAAAATGGAGAACCAATTTTATCGCTTTTTTATGCTTTTCCAGGAAATCAAAAATGGTGTCGGGAGGTATAAAAGTAGTTGTTCTTCGTTTAGATACATTTCTCCATTTATCATCACTCCCAAACATATCAACAACCGCAATATTGTTCTCAACTTTCTCTAAAGTTGCAAGAATATGGGATCCAATAAATCCAACACCACCTGTGATAATAATCATAAGTCTAAAATAATTTGGTCTTGTTAATTATTGAAGTTGTTGATATATTTTCCTTAAAAGGAATTATGCATACATTGCCCCCATAAGAGTTTACAAAGTCTGCTCCTACAATATCCTCTATTCTATAATCACCACCTTTAACAAGAAAGTCTGGCTTAAGATGTTTTATTATATCTATAGGCGTATCATCGTTAAACACGATAATATAATCTACATAGGATATAGCAGACAAAACATTAATTCTACTTTCGAGATTGTTTATAGGCCTATTGCTACCTTTTAATCGCTTAATAGAATCATCGGAGTTTAATCCTACAATTAAAATCTCACCTAGTTCAGATGCCTCTTTGAGTAATGTTATGTGACCACTATGTATTATGTCAAAACAACCATTGGTAAATACCACTTTCTTATCTTTACAGACTTCGCATATGTGTTCTATACTTCGTGTTTTATTATACAGAACATCTTCCATCGAAACAATAGAATTGCCAAGACGCTCAACCTTTATTCCAGCAGCCCTATTTGCTAAATCTAAGATATCAGAGGTCTGGTAATCTTGACTAAATAGATAAGATATATACGCAGTTACAACATCGCCAGCACCCGTTACATCATAGACATTGCGTTCGGATGACTTAAAACAATATTGGTTATCGGCATCACAGGCAATAAGTCCTTTCCGTCCTAATGTTATCACTAACAACTTTGAATTTAGATGATGTATTAGGTTGTGAATGTTGTTGATATCTTCTACATCTTCCTGTTCCAATGAAAACATTCTTGCAAACTCTTTCTCATTGCCTTTTATGATAGTTGCTCCTTTGTATTTTTTACTATCTGCAGATTTTATATCTACTATGCTTGGTATCCCTAAATGGTTACATAAAGAAATTATTGTCTGAGTGGTCTCTAATGATAAAACGCCTTTTTCATAATCAGATAATACAACTATACTTAACTCTGACTTATGTTCTTTAATATAAGAATATAAGTTCTCGTAAAACTCAGTTGATCCAATTTCAATTTGTTCATCATCAAGACGCATGACCTGCTGATGAGTATTTGCGATGAATCTGCTTTTAACAGTTGTTTTAGTTTTATCTAATGATATAAGTTCCGTTGATATGTGCCTACCTTTTGCGATATCAATTAGTGTTTTGCCAGCCTCATCATTGGCAATACATCCTGCTAGTATGACATTTGCTCCAAGTTGTTTGAGTTGATCAGCTACGTTTGCAGCTCCTCCCAATTGATTTGTTACACTTTTTTTAGAGAATACAGGACAAGGTGCTTCTGGAGATATTCGTTCAACAGTACCTCCAATGTATTTGTCAAGCATTAAATCACCTATAACTAAAATCTGTACTTCTCTAAACATACAAATTATTCTACTCCTATAAATTTGGCTCCAATCTTATCTGCAAAAATCTTATCTGTGACGGAATCACCAACAACTATCGTCTTTGTGAAGTCTATATGGGGATTTTCTGCCTTTATATCCATTGCCATGCCAGTATTGGGCTTTCTACGGTCATCATCTTCGACGGCAGTGCAAACATATATACCATCAATTCTTCCGCCGTTCTCTTCAATCTTATCAATCATTTGCTTATGTATGATATTTAGATCACCTTCTGACATAAGACCTTTCCCAACGCCACGCTGGTTACTTACAATGTATATCTTTTCATATGCCCGGCTTATAATCCCAATTTTTTCCAAAAAATAGGGTGTAAAGACAAACTCATTCCATGTGGTTATATACCCATTGGGTTTTAATTGATTGATTACTCCATCTCTGTCTAATATCAGATATTTATATTGATTCGCATGATGCAGTACAATATCCCATATATTATTTGTGATTTCCACAACCTTTGAGTCGATATATTCACAAACGAGATGAACAAACGAATGATGAAAATCTTGAATAATTGCAGAATCATCGGATGGCACTCTTATTATGTGATCACACAACTGTTCAACATTATTACTCGCATTTCCTGTAAAAATAATAGAAGTAACACCCTTCAACTTGCATGTGTAGAGTGCTTCTAGAATGTTTTTCGACTTTCCAGATGTTGTAAAACCAATAAATATATCATCATCATTTGCATAAGCTTCTAACTGACGGGAAAAGACTTTCTCATATCCGAAATCATTACCAACACTTGTAACAATAGAACTATCTGTTGATAGAGCAAATGCACTTATAGGACGTCTTGTTTTCTTAAATCGCCCTACTAATTCAGCAGCAAGATGTTGTGATTGTGCTGCGGAACCACCATTGCCAGCAATCAAAACTTTGCCTTTCCTATTACAGCATTCTAAAATCATATTAGCACATTCTTCCAACATTGATGACAACTCCGGAGTATCATTCAATGCTGTAAGAATGTTTATATGCTTGGTAAAATATGTTCTTATTATAGAATGCATATAGCGGACTTATAAACTATTGACGCTTCTTGGATTTTCTCTTCTTGGATTTTTTTTTTGAAGATGTGTTGTTTTCCGCTTCCTCATCATCTGTTGATACCGGTGTCAGTAATGAGACATTACTATTCTGTTCGGGTACAGTGGCAAATTCAACATCACGTACTACATACCAATCATCTCCTTTTTGAAATGCATATCCTACAATTTGGAAGTCGAGAACTCCTACTTGAGTATTTTTCGGAACGACCAAAATACCTGCCACTATATTCTTTGATGTTGCAGGTTTGGGGAGTACATATTCTTTTTTGTTTTCTTCGATAGTAATCTTGTGTTTGTATGTGACTACAGATAATTGAGTATTCTCTTGAAGTAAACTATCTGCCGAAGTAATCCATACAAGCCAACCTTCTTTTTCCCCTAATGACGAATCTAGTCTTAAACCTCTACGCTCATGGGCCAAACTATCAACTCGATAAATCAAACTATCCTTGATGCTTCTTTTGTAATTTGGATTATATTTTACATCTGTATATACAGTATCCGCCATTGATTTGCACCTAGTTTTAGAAATCACAGGGACATAAGTTGTATCTCGTAATTCACGATATCTTTGATCATAATTCCATGGTCTTACAAACCGCTCATTTACAACATAGCCACCCTCAACTTTAAAGCCTACAGAATAAATAGAGTTGAAAACTTCTTGATGATTCCATCCATATCTCGTGTTAGATAGTGTATCTAATAACTGATAATCCTGTCTCAATAATACAACACCATCTTTGACTGCTTGCTCAACGAATTGCTGACTAGATGAATTGAATAAACTCTGAGAGAATTGAGCTACAGCACAATTTAATGACGCAATGAGCACCACAATTGAAACAATTATTCTTTTCATATTTTAATATATTATTGATATAGGAACAACAAATCCAGTAGCACGACCTGCTCCGGCAGAAACAATACCTACAACAACAAGATTACCACTTGCATCAGTATAGAATACAGGACCACCAGAATTGCCTTGTTCGTAGTTTGTATCTGTAGTTAAGATCATACCTCTATTTAATCCGTTGGCAGCAACAATTCCACTTCCATAAACTGGATTAATATCATCCACAGCATTAGCACCTAAACCTAATGGAAATCCCAATACTGTTAATTTGGTACCCATTTCAAGATTGTCGCATTTTATCTTATCGAATTTCAAACCTTGATTGCTATCAGTCTTGAAATATGCAAAGTCATTTTCGTTTAATGATGCCAAAGTAATTCTTTGACCATCTTCGGTTGTACCTTTGTTATCCCCAGAACGATTGCATGTAAATTGACTGCTCTTGAATGTTATTTGCTGACCTGATGAAGATACAGCAGCAAAATGAGCGACAACCTTACCACCATTATTCGCAATAAGATTAAGTACTGCCAGTTTTTCGTTAGCACCACTTCCATCCTGCCAGAAGTACCAGGCTTCAGCAACATGTCTTGCAGTAACAAAGCGACCATCATTCAGCAAGAAACCTGTACCAGTCCAACCCGGAGCATCACCATCAGAACAAGCAATAGTTGAAGTGCTACCATCAGGAAGAGTAATCTCAAAACCTACAGTCTCAATATAGAATACATAAGGTAAACATTTTTCAATAGCAGAGTTTGAAACTCCAGTTGCATTTACACTTGTAGAAGTCTGACTTGGTATTTCATCTAATCGTCTTGAGATGTCTTTAATTCTCTTCTTCAGAGCATCATTACTTGCCTTGGTATTTGCGAGTTCATTTACAATTCTCTGATTAGCAACATTTACAGAGTCCATCTGGTTAATCAACTCTTGTTTAGACTCTTCCAACGCTGCAATTTGAGCTTGTTGTGCTTGTCTTTCCTTATATCCATCATATAGGAAGAAACCACATACAACCATTGCTACGACAAAAACACTAGCCAATGCTGTCAAAGCTTGTTTATATGGTCTTAAGGCCTGCTGCCTAAACAGATTTAAACGGGCTGTCAAACCGATGCTTTTAACGAGTCCTTTTTCGCCCTGCGTTACAATGAAACCTAACTTTGGACCATTAGTTGACAATTGTATTTCATCGCCATTTTGAAGATACCATTCTTTGTCGACTTTGTGACCGTTCAAATAAGTGGAATTAGTTTGAGATAATTGAACAAGTTTCCAATTATCGCCATCTTTTACGATTGCAGCATGACGACGACTAACCGTCGTAAAAGACTCGTCAAATCTAACTTGACAAGTAGATGCTCGACCGAGTTCGATTTGATCAATGATTATTTGTTGTGTCTCACCTGCCTTATGATATTTGCTTGACACTTTATGTTCAAGTGTGTAGAATCTTCTACCACTTCCACCGAACAACGATTTCATGCCGGCTCCAACTGAACCAGACATTGTTCTTTTATAAGTCTGAGATGCCATATCGTAATTTATTTGTAAAATCTATTGATTAAGTTTTCTATGATATAAGAATTCATTTTTGTAAAAAGATCGTCTTGTTGCTTATGCATACTATGTACGAGATACATAAGTATAACGCTCAGAACAAGAGCTACGAGTGTTGTGTCAAAAGCAACAGCCAACATACTCGTTACTTTTTCAATACCTTCTGGTGTTGATGCTTGATTAGCAAATCCCAAGGAAGCAGCAATACCCAAAACGGTACCAATAAATCCAACTGAAGGGATAGCCCATATTGCGTAGTTAATATAGGCTTGCTCACTCTCCACCTCTGCATTATACAATTTAATCTGTGCATCGGTTAAGGACAATACTTCAGAAGATGATTTACTCAATCTATATTTGGTACAGGCCTTTTTTATTAAATCAACCAAATAGTAATTTCGTTGATGTTCCAAATGCTGCATGTTTAATTTTACCTGGTTAGCATCATCGGCAGAAAGAACATAATTCTCTTTTTCCGGCAATAGATGTGCTGTGAAAGCATCTTGTTCGACAGTCAGTTTGCTTTTTATTGACATTACTTCGAGTAGAGCAAAAATAAATAGAAAATAAGTTGCTCCTTGAATTAAGCCTTCAGGCATCGTGCCACCTAACATTACTAAAATTCTATTAGGATTTTCCTCTGGTGTTACCATTACCAATATTGCCATTAGCACTACAGATGCAATGACACTAATCAACAATCTAATTAATCTACTACTTTGCATATGATTATTGGAAGTAAATGTTATCATTTGTGACTCTCAACACACCAAAGTCTGTATTTTGCATTGGTTGTGTTAATCTTATTGTTCTAAAATCAATTTTCTTTTGATTTCGTTTTCCTGGATGCATAACTACATAACCACTCACCGTTGCAGGCGTTCCATTCCACGGAGCACGAGGATCGCTATAAATGTTTACATATATCTGATATTCGCCAGGCACTATTTCACGCTGATAGAATAATTCATATCTATCATCGCCTTCTCTTCTAGTACGGACATCTTCTAACAGATTTCCCCATGCCCAATTTTTATTTCTAAAGTTACATATCTCTCCTGTTTGTAGATTCTTGACATATAAATCAACATCTACATTCTCAGGCCAAATACAAACGACACCTACCTCTGCATTCGTTCCGAATACCATTCCACCAGATATTTCCGCATTGTTGGTTTCTGGCATATCCTCTATTTGCTCTTCTAACTCTTGAATTCTTTGTAATGCAGCCTCATATTCTTGTTCAATATTTTCATATTGACGAATCCTTTCGCGGAGTTCTTCATTTTCCGAACGCAAAGAAGAATTTTCTGATTGCAATTGTTCTACTTGAGCTGTTAGAGTTGTAATAGTGCTTTGCATATCCTCCAATTGTTGCTCTATTTGTTGATATAATTCTTGTGGAACAGAATTCTCTAATTGCTCCATCAAATCAGACAATTGCTCGACTTGTACATTTAGGGTTTCTAATTCCTGCAACGCCTCTTGTTGTTGAACAGACATTTTAGGAACTATGATAAATAAGATTATCACCGCTCCTAATGCACCAGAAAGCAAATCAAGAAATGATGTTCCAAATATGTTTATTTCTTTTCTTGCCATATTAGTACAATTCAACTCTTAGTTTCACATCTCCAATAGAAATAATATCACCGTCTCTTAATTGAGTTCCTCTAATATTTACCTCTGTTGAGTTTAAGAATGTGCCATTTAATGAGTATTTCCAACCATTTGTAGAGCCTCTTTCCCATTGACCATCACGAATATACCAACTTTGGTTGCTTATATTCCTTTCTATGGTACAATGCTTTCTTGATACATAACTACTATGCTCTTCTACAATAGGAATGTCATTTATTACATCTTCATCGTATCGTCCCACTGTTATGATAGATCTGCTAGAAGAAATTAAATCATCCAACATATAGGTTTTACCATATTCTTCGCCTTGCATAATTCGCAGCAACATTTTACCGTGGACTGTCGTATGCTTGCGAGAGGTGTTGACACTACCAGTCGGGAATAAAGAAAGTACCTCATCTATGTTTTGCAATCTCTGTTGGAAGTTTGGGACAAGGCAACCTTCAATAATCTCCAGCCAATTCACCTCACTCCTTATATTTTTTAAGGCCGCTCTATCCCATATTCCGTCTCTTCCGTGATTAAGATAAGGCATTAAGTCTGCTTCTGTTCTTAATTCTCCAAATGGGAGTTTTCCGACAAGGAGTTCATACATCATAACTCCAAATGAAAAAATATCAGTAGTTGGCAATACAGTCGCTTTACCTCCTCGTGGCGGTCGAACCTGCTCTGGAGGCATATATCCATAGGTTCCGAAAATCTGTTGCGGTTTACCGAGCCAACCTCTTTCTGTCATTCTTTTATTTTGGTCTCCTGAAATGCCAAAGTCAGTGAGAACCGCAGTGCCGTCAGCACGGAATAAAACATTATCTGGTTTTAAATCTCTGTGGATTTTACCACATTGGTGTAAATCACGTAAACCATATAAAATATTACTACTAACGGATGCAAGTCTGTGACATGATAAATTATTCATACTTCTCAAGTCCCCATTAGGACAGAATTCCATAATGATATATGGATTCCCTTCTACTTGGTCATGAGAATATGAGTGAACTAGATAGTTGCTTTTTATACGGCCTGTTTCGAATTCCATATCAAATCTTTTGATAAGGATTTCTCTATCACCTGGATTCACTTCCCAAAGTTTTAATAACTTGAGGGCATAATCTTGCCCGTCCAAATCTTGGACTTTATACACCGTACCAAAAGTTCCTTCTCCTAGTTTCTTGAGGACTTTGTATTTACGATTGATACGGTCGCCAGATGAATATATACACCTTCCTGGTGCACAATCTATCATGACTTTACTTTTTGAATATGAATCTTCGGTTACCTAAAATGATAATTGCCCCATCCTCCAATTTGGTTTTCTTTGAAACATGAAGGTATGTAGTCTGCATTTGACTTTTATCCTCTATATACCATATCCCGTCCTCGTGGGTTAATACGGCTTGTTCTTTTGAAGTTATGGAATTATTGTTAGGATCTGTGTTATCACGGTTCAGTACTATAGAATTTCCAGAATACTTAATTGTTTCAGGAGTAATATTTTCCTCTTCCCATGCTATTGGAGTCAAAGAACATGATGCTCCATTTTGAGGTTTTGCCCAAGGGTTAACCGTACCCATTTTGAATGGCTTGCCACAATTTGCACAGAAATTAAATTTAGCAGGAACCATTTCGTGGCATACGGGGCATTTAATAAGTCTTTCCCCATCTTGATTCTCTTGATTATTCTGAGATTTCTGCGATGAATGATGAATTTCGGATTTCTCGGAATTTCCACAATTTGGGCAATTACCCATTTCCGGACTATACAAATAACCACAGTTTGGGCATTTTTTCAAATTGTCATTTGTGTCATGTAACGTATCACATTCTCTAACTGTCTTATTAAGGATTGGCTCAGAATGTTCATCTTCTCTACGAGAATGTTGACGATCATCTACCATTGAACCATTGAGCGGAGCGTTACACTTATCGCATTTAAGAGCGCCGAGATCATTCTCCCAGCCACAATTTCTACATCTCATAATTTTATAGTTATTTAATTTGTTCTATATATCTGTTATTGGAATATTTACACACGCATATCCTAAGAAGTCCAGTCTTACAGCAACCATTAGCTTTTTATCTTCCGTCTGACAGACAGATCCCGTAAGACCTTTTAATGGTCCTCTTATAACTTGGATTGTATCACCTATGCATAATGAAGACTCTTTGAAGACAATCTGATCTTTAGAATTATCAACCATAAATTGCAACTGGGATATTTGACTATCTGGGATTATGGCAGGTTGGCTTTGACCTGGATATGTAATTAGTTTGTATATGAAAGATAAATCCCTAACAAGATTTCTTTCTATTTCGTCAACACGAACAAATACGACCATTGGAATGACCACACGAGTTATTTTCTTTCGTCTATCACTCCATTGATGTATTTCTTCTTGTTTTGGTACATAATTTGAGATCCCCAGTTTAGATAATTTTTCTGCAGATTTTCTTTCGCAATTCATTTGAACAAGAGCGGCTATCCAAAATTTTGGGTGCGCTTCGCGGTCGTTTGTCCCATTGACAAGCGATTCTTCGCAAGAATTGAGATTGTTTTTAATCGCACCCATAACTCTTGTATTTTTGCATCTCCTAACAGGAGATATAAATTCTGTATATTATACTAAACAATAATGATTTAGCCGTCAGAATCTTATTATGTAGCAAAACAGACTCATAAGTTCTTAAACATTTTTAGTCTTCATGTTAATTTTTGTTCGTTCTAAATGCTCCCGAATGGAATATTTTTCTTTATTTTGCACTATGGATTATTATCTCCTGTTAGGAGATAGATTGTTTTTGCTAACAAATCGTAAGTTTATCTACACAAAAAAGGAGCTCGCTCCCGAACTCCTCTAAAAAGCAGCAATCATAGCTTTCATAATAATTTCAGTATTTTCTTGTTGGCTTTGTCAATTACCTGTGTTTCCAAAGAGGCCAGATATATCTGTGTAGTACTCTCTGAATCGTGTCCCATTCCTTCGCTGATTACAGATATTGGAATCCCCTCATCCCTAGCAATACTAGCCCACGAATGGCGTGCAACATACATTGTTAAAGGCAAAGTCAAACCTAACTCTTTACCAATCGCTTTTAAGTTATGATTTATAAGCGTCAGAGCATTGTGATACTGCTTTCGAGTATTGCCGGTTGGTTCCTTTATAATCGAAAGAAGAAATGGAGAACTCAATGAAGAGTATTGATTAACAATACTCTCCATACAATCTTCCCAACGGATTGAGAGTAATTGCCCTGTTTTCTTTCTTCGGTATGTAAGCACATTATCTTTCAGATTCTTTTTCTGTAAGTATGCCATATCCACAAATGCCATTCCTCGTGTGTAGAAACTGAACAGGAACATATCACGGGCAAAACTCTTGGATGGAGAATAGCTCAAATCCAAATCTTTCAATTTACGAACAAACTTCAACTGAATAGCCCTCTTTACAGTCTTCTCTGATGAAGTAAACACCTTCTTAAACGGATTCTTATTCTCAACATATCCATCTTCCACTGCATTATTATATACCGCACGCAAGCGTTTCATATAGAAAGAGATTGTATTGGGAGCCAACTCCTTCGCTCTTAAATGATACTCATACGAAATAAGCATCTCCGAATCAATATCATCAAAACATACATCTACACCTTCTCTAAACTTCCTAAAACTATTAAGGGTGGCTTGATATGTTTCACTTGTGCGATGTTGTCCTTGTCTCCAGAGTTTAGCAATCATTTTTTCCATATACGAAAACAAGGTTATTTCAAATGATTGCTTATGAAACTCATCTACAATCGTATCAACGGTAAATGGAGAATCTGAGATGGTCAATTTCTTTACAATACGCTTGAAACACTTCTTATCGTATTCTATGTGATTTTGTACATATTGCAAATAATTTGCACGAGACGAGTCATCATCCTTAATGATAAGATCTTCCAATTTAGAATCCCATTCACTCCGGATAATTCGGAAGTTAGTTGAAACTTGCCGTACTTTTCGCATATAAATCACTTGGTAGTATAGACTACCTACTTTCCCCTCAATCGTTGAAGGTCTGAACTTTAATTTTATAGATACCATAGTATATTCAATTAATCTTTGTTTTACAATAAAAGCCTTCTCTCAATTGCTTAAGGGAAGGCTCTTTAAATAACGGCTACGGGATATACAGCAATTGAAACTCTCTTTTTCTGCGGCATTCGATACTGGGAATAGGTTTGCCATTATAGCAACGGTACGATATGTACTCCTCATAGATATCCCTGTCGCCGGACTCTATTTTCTTGATAAGGTTACTCTTCGGGCGTTTACCATAGCCAAGCAATCTGCTGTGACCGACATTGTAAGCCAACA
>UMHQ01033167.1_pt1 | contig 28680 bp, 27 predicted proteins | sample 1965531 | NCBI WGS metagenome assembly UMHQ01 (sample SAMEA4836098, study PRJEB28245) | human gut metagenome | biome: gut microbiome; material: fecal sample | place: Denmark | collected 2008 | reverse complement strand
ATTTTTTTATTCTTTTGTCACATATGTATTATCGCATAACAAACTTCATTGTTCTATCTCTTTTTAAAATTCTTTACTGTTTTTATAAAAAATGTTATAATATAAAAAATTTAAGGAGGAAATAAGAATGGAAAGATTAACTTTAGAAGAAGTACAAAAATATATAAAAGAAATCAAAGAAAAAGGTCTTTATGAAAAGTATCAAGCTATGATTCTAGATGATTTTGAAGAGCATCACATTGTTTATCTTTTAGAAGAAGAGGAAATCATTGCTCTTGCCTATAAAAATCAAGTGACACCTTATTCTATGAAAGACTACTACAACTGGTATGAAATGAATTTGTTGATTGAAGAAGAGGAATATGGATTATGATTTTTATTAAGTTTATCAAAATAAAAATAAATTTAAATTTTTTAAAAAAAATTTATTGACAATATAATTATTCTATGATATTATTAAGTCAATCATATAACGTTTCCTTAAATTTTAGTTTTAATTTCTACGAAAAGAAAAGAGCCAAACCTTGAGTTTATGGCTCTTTTCTTTTTATAGTATTCTTATTACTCTTTCCTTTCGTCATTATTTTCCATATTTTCTTCTATTTCTAAACTTTCCAACAATTCAATCTCTTGTACGGTATTCTTTATTTCTTCCGGAATATCTTCTAGATTTTTTTGATATTGCTCTATATATTTTTTTTGTTTTGCATAAGCAGATAGAAATCTTTCAGGAGTTCCTGTTCCTAATTTTGTATTATAGTATTGCTTCCAAATTTTAGCGGCTGCTTCCTTATCTTCAGGATGGGCTTTCCCGTGAGCACAAAATTTATAGTAAAAAGCCATATAAATAATAGATAATCTATGATCTGTTTCTAACATTTTTAAAGTAACTGTATTCGGACTTCTTCCTGCTAATTCCTCAAATACCTTTCTCTCCTTACTATTTCTTTGTAGCTCTCTTTGCACAAATTGAAAGCCACTGTTTCTCATTTGAGAAACTCCATAAATTGAATTTCCCTTAAATTGTCCCAGGTTCGTTTCGACTGCTAAGGTTCCTACTAAAACATGTTTCCATCCCTCTATACTGTCTGGAAATACATTTTCTGCTGCCTCATAACTCCAATGTATCAATTCTTTTTGACTCACTTGGTAGCTTTTAGGCCTTGCTGAAAAACTTAAGATACTACAACATAAAAAGAAACATACTATTATTTTTTTCCTCACTCATTCCCTCCCTTTGTCAAAGTTAGTCCTGTAAATCCAAAAACAACAGTTAAGATTAAACTGGAATAGCAAAATACAGCAAAAGGTAAGTATACTAAGGTAGGAACTCCTAACATACTTGTAATAAAAACTCCACAAACTCCCCAAGGTACTAAAGGATTAATTACTGTCCCTGCATCTTCCAAGGTTCTTGATAAATTCTTCGAATGAAGATGTAACTTATCATAAACAGGTTTAAACGTTTTTCCTGCTAATAGGATACTCAAATATTGTTCCCCTACAATAAAGTTAACCCCTAAGGCCGTAATCACGACACAAATCGTTGCTCTTGAAGCAGAATTTAAGAAGTGTGCAATACTTTCCAATAAAGTTGGAATAATACCTAAACCAAATAATAATCCTCCTAAACTCAAAGCTAAAATAATAATTGTAATCGTGAAAAACATACTGTTAATTCCTCCACGACTTACTAAGGAAGCAATACTTTCTGAAACTCCTGTCTTAGAGAACCCAGAAAATAAGAAAGTTCCTATTTCTTGTAAACTATAACTTGTATGTGTCTCCGCAATCATTAAACTAAGGATACTTGTAAAAATAATAGTAATAATAGCCGGTACCTTAAAAATGGAAAAAATAAGCAACAATAAGAAAGGTAACAAAGCATAGGAATGTACCAAACCTGTGGATAAAATATCCTCTTTAAAGGCTGCTACACTTGAAATATCCCCAGCTTGATTCCATGGAGAAAAAGCTCCAAACACAATAGCAGAAATAACGAAAGCCGGTAAAGTTGTATAAAGCATATTTTTAATATGGTCAAACAAATCTACACCTACAATACTAGCTGCTATCCCTGTTGTGTCAGATAAAGGTGACATCTTATCCCCAAAGAAAGCTCCTGAGACAATAGCTCCCGCTGTAATTGCAGGATTCAAACCAAAAGCATTCGATAGACCCATCAAAGCTACTCCCAAAGTAGCAACTGTTGTTAAACTACTTCCTATTGAAATCCCTATAATTGCTGTAATACAGAAAGTAGATAGATAAAATACTTTCGTAGAAATGACATCTAATCCAAAATACATCAAAGTAGGAATCGCTCCTGACATCATTAAGACAGAAATTAAAATTCCTATAAAGAAAAATAAATAAATAGCTCCCATACTTGTACTGACAGACTGTATCATGCTTTCTTGCATTTTCTTAAAAGAAACTTTTTGAAACATTCCATAAAGAATCAAGAAAATAATACTCACTAATACTGGAATATGAGGTGTCATATTCGGAATAGCAATCATAGGAAAGCCTAATAAAATAAAAATAATAAGAATAATAAACAATGACTCAACTAATGATGGTTTTCTGTGCTGTACTAAATCAAACATACATATCTCTCCCTTTTCTGTGTTCTATTTTTTGTTTTTTTATTTTATGTCGACAATAAAAATAAAAAAGCTTCCTACAAGTTCACATTGTAAGAAGCCCTTGATATCTTTACTATTATTAGAGGCTCCTTGACAAATGCAAACAGAGCCACTAATTTTTGTGTGACTCTCTAATTCATATAGTAATAATAATAGAAAAAGTTCGCAAAATGATAATTATGATTCTTAATATTTTCTTGTTTCATTTTGTTCCCTCCTTCTTTTAATTTTTATTATTTTATCATTCTCTTCTAGATATGTCAATCTTTTTTTGTACATTTGTACATATTTTTGTCCTAATCATAATAAAAAAGAGAACGGAAGATTCCGTTCTCTTCGATGAATGATTCAAACTATTCAGCTGATCTATTTTCTTCTGAGAAGTCCATAGCTGCCAATCTCTTATATTGTCTCCATCTTCTTTGTGCTTCAAATTTGTTTTCTGCAAACAATTCTTTTGCATGTTCTGGATTAGATTTTGACAATGTTAAGTATCTAGTTTCTCCTAATAAGTATTCATCATATTGTTCCCATTTAGGTTCTTTCGAATCAATTACCAATGGATTTTTTCCGATAGCTTCTAATGAAGGATTATATCGGAATAATGGCCAATATCCACATTCTGTTGCTAATTTCATTTCAGTTTGTGATTTTGACATTCCTTTTTTAATTCCATGGTTAATACATGGTGCATAAGCAATGATGATAGAAGGTCCTTGGTGAGCTTCTGCTTCTTTAATCGCTTTTAAATATTGTTGTTGGTTTGCACCCATAGAAACTTGTGCTACATAAATATGTCCATAAGACATTGCAATTGCAGCAAGGTCTTTTTTCTTAACAGATTTTCCTGCAGCAGCAAATTTTGCAACAGCAGCTGTTGGAGTAGATTTTGATGCTTGTCCTCCAGTATTTGAGTAAACTTCTGTATCCAATACAATGACATTAACATCTTCACTGGAAGCTAACACATGGTCCAATCCTCCATAACCGATGTCATAAGCCCATCCATCTCCACCAATAATCCATTGAGATTTTTTAATTAAGTATTGTTTCAATTCTAGAATTTCTTTTGCATAAGCTGCATCTGTCTTTTCTAACATTGGAACTAAAATATCTCGAATTTCTCTTGTTTTTGCTGAATATTTTCTATTTGCAATCCATTCTTTGAATAAAGTTGCCATTTCTTCAGAAACAGTATCTAAGTTTGCTTCCATAATTGTTTGAATTCTATCTCGTAATGCTTCTACTGCTACATGCATACCCATTCCGAATTCCGCATTGTCTTCAAATAAGGAAGATGCCCAAGAAGGTCCTTCTCCACAAGAATTTGTTGTATATGGAGTTGCCGGAGCGGATCCACTATAAATAGAAGAACATCCTGTTGCATTGGCAATCATCATTCTGTCTCCGAATAATTGAGTAATTGCTTTCAAGTAAGGAGTTTCTCCACATCCCGGACATGCCCCGTGGAATTCAAATAATGGTTGAGCAAATTGAGATCCTTTTACAGTGTCAATTGACATTAAATTAGATCGATATTCTACTTTATTGAATAAATAATCTGCTTTTTTATCTTCTTCTGCATCAATAGATGTTGCAATTGGTTGCATTGTAATTGCTTTTCCTGGAGCAGGACATACATTAACACAAGATCCACATCCAACACAATCTAATGGAGATACTTGAATTCTATATGTTAATCCGTCTAATCCTTTACCCATAGCTTTTAACGTAGCAAATTCTACTGGAGAAGCTGCTTTTTCTTCTTCACTTACTAAGAATGGTCTGATGACAGCATGAGGACATACATACGAACATTGGTTACATTGAATACATTTTGTAGAATCCCATAGAGGTACATCTACGGCAACTCCTCTCTTTTCAAAAGCAGAAGTTCCGTTTTCAAAAGTTCCATCTTCATATCCGTCGAATGCTGAAACTGGTAAATCGTATCCTTTAATTGCATTTACTGGTTTTGCAATTTTTTCTACGAATTTTTCTACTGGTGTACAAGAGCAAGAAGAACATCCGCAATCTTTTTCTTCCACTTTTGCTTCTACTTTTAAATCCTTCCATGCTGGATCTACTTCAATTTCTACCAATCCGGAAGCTCCAATATCAATTGCTTGATAGTTCAATTGAACAATGTCGTCTCCTTTTTTAGCATAAGATTTTTTTGCATAATCTTTCATATATTGTTGTGCATCTTCAAATGGAATGATTTCTGCCAATTTGAAGAAAGCAGATTGCATAATAGTATTAGTTCTTTGTCCTAATCCAATATCATGAGCCAATTTAGTCGCATTGATAATGTATAATTTACCATTTGCTCTTGCAATATCTCTTTTTACGTTATTTGGAATTCTTTGAAGAGCTTCTTCTTTATCCCAAACACAATTTAATAAGAATTTTCCTCCTTCTCGAAGTCCTGAAGTCATATCATATTGATTTAAATATGCTGGTACAGAACAAGCTACGAAGTTAGGTGTTGATACTAAATAAGTTGATTTAATAGGATTTTTACCGAATCTTAAGTGAGATCTTGTAACTCCTCCTGATTTTTTAGAGTCGTATGCAAAGTATCCTTGTGCATATAAATCTGTTTTATCTCCAATGATTTTAATAGAGTTCTTGTTTGCTCCAACTGTTCCATCGGCTCCCAATCCATAGAATAGACAAGCTTTTGTTGATGGATCAGATACTACAACTGGTGCTCCTACTTCCAATGATGTGAAAGTAACATCATCTACGATACCGACAGTAAATAAATCTTTCGGTTGTTCTGCTTTTAAGTTATCAAATACAGCAACCACTTGAGCTGGAGTTGTATCTTTTGAAGATAGACCGTATCTTCCTCCTACGATTAAAGGTGCATTTTCTTTTCCGTAGAATAAAGATTTAACATCTAATAATAATGGTTCTCCTAAAGATCCAGGTTCTTTTGTTCTATCTAGTACAGCAATTTTCTTTACTGATTTAGGGAAAACATCAAAGAAGTATTTTTCAGAGAAAGGTCTGTATAGGTGAACTTTTACCATACCTACTTTTTCTCCCTTAGCATTTAAGTAATCAATCACTTCTTCTGCTGCTTCACAAATAGATCCCATTGCTACGATAATTCTTTCTGCATCTGCAGCTCCATAGTAGTTAAATGGTTTATAGTCTCTTCCTGTTACTTTTGAGATTTCAGCCATATAGTGAGCTGTTACATCAGGTACTGCATCATAGAATTTATTTTGAGCTTCTCTTGCTTGGAAATAAATATCATCGTTTTGTGCAGTTCCTCTTGTTACTGGATGTTCTGGATTTAAAGCTCTGTCTCGGAAAGCTTGAATTGCATCATAATCTACTAAAGATTTGAATACTTCATAATCCATAACTTCTACTTTTTGAATTTCGTGAGAAGTTCTAAATCCATCAAAGAAGTGCATGAAAGGAACTCTTGTTTTGATAGCTGTTAAGTGAGCTACTCCTGCTAAGTCCATAACTTCTTGTACAGAGTTTGTTGCCAACATTGCAAATCCAGTTTGTCTTGCTGCATAAATATCTTGGTGATCTCCAAAGATAGATAATGCTTGAGCGGAAAGTGCTCTTGCTGAAACGTGGATAACTCCTGGCAATAATTCCCCTGCAATTTTGTACATGTTAGGAATTTTTAATAAAAGTCCTTGTGATGCTGTATACGTAGTTGTTAATGCTCCTGCTTGTAAAGATCCGTGTACAGATCCAGCCGCTCCTGCTTCTGATTGCATTTCTACTAATTTAACAGGTACTCCAAAAATATTTTTCATTCCTTTGGAAGCCCATTCATCAGTATATTCTGCCATTGGTGAAGAAGGGGTAATAGGGTAAATACCTGCTACTTCTGTAAATGCATATGATGCATATGCCGCAGCTTGGTTACCATCCATTGTCTGCATTTTTTTAGCCATAATCATATCCTCCTTAATGTATTTTGCCTTTTTTCTATCTACTACATTATTTTATACCTTATTGTAAAATACTTTTTGGAAATTTGTCAAGTATAATTTAATACTTTGTAAAGAAGTATCAATTATTTTCCAGAAACGATTGCAAATGTATCTCTTGCAATAACTAATTCTTCGTTTGTAGGGATTTTGTATACTAATACTTTAGAGTCTTCTGCTGACAATTTTACGTTTCCTTTTTTACGAACAGAATTTACTTCTTTGTCTAATTTTACTCCTAAAAATTCTAATCCTTCTAATACTTTTTCTCGAATACCTGCTGCATTTTCTCCAATTCCACCAGCGAAGCAAATAGCATCTACTCCACCCATAGCCGCTGCATAAGCACCGATATAAGATTTAATTCTATAACAGAACATATCATCTGCTAAAATTGCTCTTTCATCTCCTGCTGCTACTCCATCTTCTACATCTCTACAATCAGAAGATTTACCAAAAATTCCTAAGAATCCTGATTGTTTATTTAAACGGTTATCAATTTCTTTATCGCTTAACCCTCGTTTATCTTTAATGAACATAACTGCTGCAGGATCGATATCTCCACAACGAGTTCCCATCATAAGCCCTTGCAATGGAGTTAATCCCATAGAAGTATCTACTGATTTTCCATCTAAAACAGCCGACATAGAAGATCCATTTCCTAAATGACAAACAATAATCTTAGAATGTTCCGGATTTCCCATAATTTCTCTCATAGTTTGAGAAACATATAAGTGAGAAGTTCCGTGGAATCCATATTTTCTAACTTTTAATTCAGTATAATCTTCATATGGCAATGGATACATAAATGATTTTGCCGGCATTGTTTGGTGGAAAGCTGTATCAAACACTGCTACATTTGGTTTCCCAGGCATCAATTTCATACAAGTATGAATCCCCATTAAGTTTGCTGGGTTGTGAAGCGGTGCTAAATCATTGTTATCTTCAATTGCTTTCATAACTTCTTCTGTGATTAAAACAGAACTTGCAAAAGTTTCTCCTCCATGAACCACTCTATGTCCAATCGCATCTACTTCTTCTACGCTTGCAATAACCCCATGTTCTTTATCTACTAAGTTATCTACTACCAATTTTAAAGCTTCTTGGTGAGTAGGCATAGGAGATTGTAATTTAATTTCAAAATCCTTTGCAGGTACTTCATATTCAAATTTAGATCCTTCGATCCCAATTCTTTCACAAAGTCCTTTTGCAAAAACTTCTTTTGAATCCGGATTGATCAATTGATATTTTAAAGACGAACTTCCACAGTTAATAACTAATACTTTCATTCCTCTAGTATCCTCCCTAATATTTTATTCAAATGTACAATCAGTACATGCTTGTGCTGAAGTAATAGCAGTTAATACCACGATGTCGTTAACAGAACATCCTCTTGATAAGTCATTTACCGGAGCATCCAATCCTTGAATGATAGGTCCATAAGCATTTGCTCCTGCCAATCTTTGTACCAATTTATATCCGATGTTTCCTGCAGACAAGTTAGGGAAAATCAATACATTTGCATTTCCGGATACATCTGATAATGGAGCCTTGATTTCTCCAATTGATTTTACTAAAGCAGCATCGGCTTGTAATTCATCATCAAAACGGAAAGATACATGTCTATCTCTTAAAATTCTTCCTGCTTCAATTACTTTATCTACACATTCATGATTTGCAGATCCCTTTGTTGAGAAAGTTAATAAAGCAACTCTTGGATTGATATTTGCAATAGATAATGCTGTTTCTGCAGAAGAGCAAGCAATATCTGCTAATTGTTCTGCATTTGGATGAGGAATTACAGAACAATCTCCAAATACTAAAACACTTCCATACATTTCTTTAAATTGAGATAATTCCATAATAAATACAGAAGAAACTGTCTTCATTCCAGGTTTTGTTCCAATTACTTGGATTCCCGCTCTTAATACTTTTGCTGTTGGAGAAGATGCTCCTGATACCATTCCGTCTGCATCTCCCATTTTTACCATCATAGCTCCGAAGAAGTTGATATCATTTTTCAAAATTTTAGTTGCTTCTTCTCGAGTCATTCCTTTTTTAGATCTTAATTCTACTAATTTGTCTACATATACTTCAAATCTTTCAAAATTTTCAGGATCTACAATTCTAGCTCCTTGTAAAGAAATTTCGTAAGCTTTTGCATCATTCATAATTTGATCAGGATTTCCAACCAAAATAGGTTGTGCTACCTTTTCTTTTAAAATTTCTGCAACCGCTCTCAATACTCTTTCATCAAATGATTCTGGTAATACGATTCTTCGATTTGCTTGTAATGCTTTTTTTCGAACTTGTCCTAAAAAACTCATTTTCTCCACTCCTTACTCTTTGTTTAGTTTCATTAAATTTATCTGCTATTTGTCAATTATATATTAACAAATTTCACATACAATTACAATCTTTTTATTCAAATAATGCCGCAATAAAATCTTTTTTTGAGAATTTTCTTAAATCTTCTATTTTTTCTCCTACTCCGATAAAACGAATTGGTTTTTTCAAGAGTTCAGATAAACTAAATACAATTCCACCTTTTGCCGTTCCATCTAATTTTGTAATAATAAATCCTGTTAAATGTGTTACTTCATTAAATTCTCTCGCTTGATTCAGTGCATTTTGTCCTGTTGTTCCATCAATCACTAAAAGAGATTCGTAATGTCTCTCCCCTATTTTTTTACGAACAACATTATTGATTTTTTCTAATTCTTTCATTAGATAAGCTTTGTTATGTAAACGCCCCGCTGTATCGATAATGGCTACATCAGCCCCTAATTCTTCCGCCTTTGTTAGAGTATCAAAAACCACAGAACCCGGATCTGCTCCTTCTTTTCCTTTTACGATTTCTGCCTTGGAACGCTTTGCCCATTCTTCTAATTGTTCCACAGCAGCAGCCCGGAAAGTATCTCCAGCTCCAAGTACTACTTTCTTTCCTTCTTTTTTCAATTTGGCAGCAATTTTTCCAATCGTTGTTGTTTTCCCAACTCCATTTACTCCTACAATGAGAATAACTTGTAGCTCATTTTCTTCTTTAGGAAACTCCTCTTCGGATTCTATTAAATATTCTTCCATTACAGTTTTTAACACAGGATATACTTCTTCCGGATTTTGAACTTCTTGTTTTTTTACCGCTTTTTCCAAGTCAGTTACAATTTTCTCCGTCATCTCTAAACCAATGTCCGATTGAATTAAAAGTTCTTCTAATTCTTCGTACATTTCCTCATCGATAATGCTTCTAGAGGAAAATAAAGATTTCATTTTCGAAAATAATCCCTCTCTTGTTTTGAATAATTTTTCATGTAAAGAAGCAAAAATTCCTTTTGGTCTTTCTTCTTCCTTGTTTTTTTCTTCCAGAATTTCTATTTCTTCTTGCTCTTCTTCTTTTTTACCGAATAACTTTTTCCAAAATGCCATTTTAATCACCTATTTTTTCTAAAATTGCTCGAACTGCTAATATCCCCATGACAGCAGCAATATTTAATCCGCTTCCGTACCCCGAACTATCCCCTGCTGCATATAAGCCTTTCACAGAAGTTTGCATATTTTCATCAATATCTAATCTTGTACTTCTAAATTTAATCTCCGGAAAATATAGCAATAAATCTCCGGAAGCAAAACCTGGAGTAATTTTATCATGTACTTCAATGAATTCCATAATATTATCCAGAATTCTCTTTGGACAAGCCAAAGAAATATCTCCCGGAATATAATCTTCCGTCGTAGGTACAATATTTAATCTTGTCATACTTTCTTCTGTGGAACGCTTTCCTTGTTTTAAATCTCGATAAGATTGTACTAACAATTTTCCTCCTGTTAACATAGCTGACATTCGAGCAATGGCAGTTGCATACTCAAACGGTTCTTTAAAAGGTTCTGTAAAATGTTTTGTACATAACAAGGCTAAGTTTGTATTTTCTGATTTTCTATCTTTGAAAGCATGCCCATTGGCTAGGATAACATCATCTCCATACTTTTCTGCTGCAATAAATCCTCCCGGATTGCTACAAAAAGTTCTCATCTTATCTCCATACGTCTTAGAGTAATAAATCATCTTTGCTTCGTAGAAATTTTCATTGATATCTCTCATCACAAGATTTGGAATTTCAGCCCGAACTCCAATATCAATGGCTCCTATTTGGTAAGAAATTTTATGTTTATTCGCAAATTTCATCATCTTTGCAGCACCACTTCGCCCCATAGCAACTACAACGTTTTTCGCATAATATTCTTCGATTTCTTTATTTCTCTCTACGATAGCACCTTGAATTTCATTATTTTCCACAAGCAAGTCAGTAATTTTAGCATCAACAATAAAATCCACGTTTTTTTCTACTAAAAACTCTAACATTTTTTGATACAGTTTTCGAGAACCATCTGTTCCTAAATGCATGGTCGGAGTATCTACTAATTGTACTTCATTTTCAATACATTTTCTTTTAATCTCTTCCATCACCTTATTGTACTTTAATCCTGCTGGCTCTTCCTGAAAACCAAAATCTCGATAAATAGAAACGACATAATCAATCGTATCATTGACAATTTTCTTTCCTACAACTGTATGAACATCTCCCCCAACTCGATAATCCATATTAAATTTAGAATCTGAGAAAGCACCGGCTCCGCTGACTCCATAAATAATGGCACAAGTTGGACAATTCACACAGTATCCCAATTTTTCTTTCGGACAAATTCTCTTATGCAACATTTTCCCACGATCAATAATTGCAATTTTTAAATTCTGATTTTTCTTAGCTGCTTCATAAGCACCAAATACTCCTGCCTGTCCTCCACCCAAAAATAAAATATCGTACTCTTTCTTCATAACTTTCCTTTCTTTCCGTTCTATCTTTTACATAACATGCCAATCAATTTTCTGATGAAAACAATCAAAATCTAAATTAGCACGAATTTCGCCTGTTTTTGGGTTGTAATTCCAGCCACCATCATCCGTAACTTCTTTAAAATCTTCTGTTATGTGTACTTCATTATTTTCCTTGCTATCTCCACGAGATCTTGTCCCATCTAAATCTGTTTTCCCATAAATTTCCATAAATTTCTCATCTTGCACTAAATTTTCTGGATAAATTTTATACTCTTGATAATATTGTTCTAACGAAACTCTAAGATGTTTTAAAGACAAGGCGGTTTGCTCTGCATTTTCCATTTCTGTCAAACTATCCGGTCGACTCATCAAAGCAATGCCTATAATAATTGCTGCTAAAACTGCAATAATTCCTCTCAAAACGATACCCTCCTTGGATGAATAAAGGCTTTTCGAATCACAATATCTCCACCTTCTGGATATTCTACTTCAATGTGTAAAGGACCTCTTTTTACAGATAACCATGCAAAACCTTTCCATACCAACTCTTCACCAGCTGCAATCGTGAATATCTCTTTACAAAACTTTTGTTTCTTTTTCAAATGTAAACAATTTTCATTTTCTTTTTGTAAACTTGCCTTTTCTAAACTGGTTTCATGAAACTGTACTCCCTGAGAAGCATACAAGCTAAAAATTGGTCTTTGTTCCTCTTCATTTAACACTCGTAATTTCACAAATTCACCCAATACAATACAACGATCTTTCTCTAATTTAAAAGTTTTTCTTGAAATTTCTGTTGACGGAATCACTCGCAACTGATCTTCTTCTATCATTAAATCTGAAAACCTTCCTTCCGGAATCAGTCCCGGAGTATCAATCAAACAAAGCTTTGTCCCCAATATTTCATTCATAGTACTAAGCAAAGTTGTTCCGGGATATTTAGAAACTGTCACTCGATTTTTCCCTAATAGGCGATTGATAACACTAGATTTTCCTACATTGGTGACTCCCAAAACCAAGACTTCTACCCCATTTGGATAAAAATGTTGAATCTTTCGCAACACTCCATTCATTCCATAATTATTCTTACAACTTACGATGGCAATGTCCAAAGGAGAAATCCCCTCAGATGCCAGTCTTCCTTTTACCCAATTTGCTACTTCCGATGGATGTTTTTCTCCAGGAAGTAAATCGACCTTATTGATAACAACGATGGAGTCCATTTCTCGTAAAATATCCAAAATATCATCTTGAAAAGAACCCTCAAAATCAATAATATCAAAAACAGCTAAAGCCAATCGCTTTGGAGAAACCCATTGTTGTAACTCTTTTTGATAATCCTCTCGACTTAAAAAGCTGGAAGAATGCTCTCCATAATGCGATACTCGAAAACATCTTTGACAATAAAGTTCTTCTTTTCCATTGATATCCTTTGGAGTATAGCCATCTTTTTTACTATCTGTATTTTGTAAAGGAATCCCACATCCAATACATTTTTTCCCCATTCTTTCACTTCCTTTATTTATATGTTTCATAACGTTGTAATAGTTCGCCTTGCTCCAAACCTAATAAATACTGTAATTCAGATTTTGGCATTCCTGCTCTCAATAATGTAATTGCAAAAGTATGGCGAAAACTATAAATTGTCATATTTTCTAATCCTGAAATTTTCTCTCGATATTTCTTGAAGATATTTCGTAAAGTCTTTTCAGAAAAATCCCAAATACGTCCTTCTTTCCTTCCTTTTTCTTCACAATAATTCCAAAGAGCTTCCTTCGCCCTATGGCTAAAAAAAACAGTTCTACTTTCCTTTTTCTGAAAAAAATAAATCTCTTGTTTTTGCCATTCAATTTGTAAATATGTCAAAGATAAAAATTCCTTAGGCTTCATTCCTGTTGAATATAACAACTCAAAAATTGCTTTATCTCGAAGATTATTTTCAAATGCTCTTCGAAATTGCTCCCATACATCTTTTTCAAAAAATAAAATAGTATCTTCTTCCTTTCGAACTTTTGTAAAGTAAAGAGAGAAGTCTTCTTGCACAATATTTTCTTCTTTTAAAAAACGAAGAAAGACCTTAATAGAAGAAATTTTTCTCTGTATCGTATTGCTTGCATGCTTTTCTTGTAAATGAAAAAAATAGCTTTTCAGAGTCAAGACTGTCAGTTCTCCATCTTGATATTCTTCCATATAGTTTAAAAATTGTTCCAAATCTTTTTGGATGGCACGAAGACTATTCTGACTTAATCCACGTTGCAATTCCAAATGATGAATATACTTTTGTTTCCATAAAATAAACTCTTTCATAACATTCCTCAATTTATTTTATTATAACATTTTTATCTTATTTTTCAAATACTCGATTGCTATTCTTGACATTTCTAAATATCTTTCTTTTTTATCTCGGATTCTCTTTCCCTCTAAAGAACGAATAATTCCAAAATTAGGTCCCATCGGTTGAAACTTTTTCTTTTCTTCGGTAATATATCGAATCAAAGCTCCAATCGCTGTGACATCTTCCAAAATAAAAGGCTCTTTTCCTTGAAGTTTATTTGCAATGTTAATCGCCGCCATACATCCCGTTGCCATAGCTGCTACATAACCTTCTCCACCCGTAATTTGCCCTGCAAAATAAAGATTATTTTGAGTCTTTAATGATAAATCTTTCTCCAATAATTTTGTAGAATTGATAAAAGTATTTCGGTGCATGACTCCATATCGAATAAATTCTGCCTGTTTCAAAGCAGGAATCATAGAAAATACTCTTTTTTGTTCTCCCCATTTCAAATTAGTTTGAAAGCCTACCATATTATATAACTTTCCATCTTTGTCATCTTGACGCAGTTGTACAACAGCGTGATCCATTCTATTTGTTTTAGGATTGATCAAACCCTTTGGTTTTAAAGGTCCAAATAAAAGACTTTTTTCTCCGGACATCGCTATCTTTTCTACTGGCATACAAGCATCAAATAACTTTTCTTCTTCAAATTTTTTCAGAGGAGCTCTTTCCGCGTGAATCAACTCCGTATAAAAAACTTCATATTCTTCTCTTGTCATAGGACAATTGATATATTCCCCTTCTCCTTTTCCATAACGAGATTGAAAATAAGCAGAGTTCATATCAATGGACTCTAAACTCACAATCGGAGCTGCTGCATCATAAAAATATAAAGACTCTTCTCCTGTCAATGTCAATAGTTCTGTAAATAAAGCATCTGAAGTCAAAGGTCCACTCGCAATTAACACGTATTGATCTTTGGGAATTTCTTTAAATTCTTCCTCTACAATCGTAATATTTTCCATATTTCTAAGAATTTGAGTTATCTTTTCTGAAAATCCATGACGATCCACTGCTAAAGCTTGTCCTGCTGGAACTTTTGTTTCATCGGCCACTCGAACTAACAAAGAATCCAAGAGACGTAATTCCTCCTTCATCAAACCAGAAGCATTTCCCAAATGATCCCCTCCTAAAGAATTACTACATACTAATTCTGCAAAATAATCATAATGATGAGCTTCTGTTTTTTTCTGTTGTTTCATTTCGTAAAGTCGAACTGGAATTCCTCTTTTGGCTAATTGATAAGCTGCTTCTGATCCTGCTAAACCAGCACCTACTACAATGACTTCTTTTTTCATACTTTCTTATATTCCTCTCTTCTATTTCTTCTCAATTTTTCGAATATTTTTACAGTCAGGATAACCGGTACAAGATAAGAATCTTCCCCATCTTCCACGATTTACTTTAAATGGTTTCCCACATTTTTCACAAACTCCTGCTTCCCGAATCAAAGCTTCTTCTTCCTCTTTAATTGCTCTTATTCTTTGTGCAAATTGGTAGACTCCATCCAAAATTTCAATCTTTCCTGCTTTTAAATCTTTTCGAATTTCTGCCGGCAAAGCCTCTCGCAAGGAATCTTCTTTGAAATTTTCACTTTCTAAGTAACTTCCGAATCTTCCTTCTTTTAACAAATAATAAGCTCCGGATTCTGTTTTTACATCCGTTCTATGCCCTGCTTTCTTTTTTAGGCTTTCTTCCAAAGCATCTTTTACAAAAATTTTCCCTTGTTTCCATTGTTCCATAGAAATATTTATATTTTTTAAAGAAATTTTCGTATCATCATTTTCCACAGGACTCGCTAAATATCTTCCAAAACGTCCTGTTTTTGCAATCATATAATCTTTACCATTTGCACACAATACATCAGAAAGAATAATTTTTTCTGTTTCCGCTTGTACTGCTTCTCGGCAAGCATCCATCTCTTCCTTTAATCCGTCATAAAAACGATGTAACAAGGAAATCCAGTTTTCTGTTCCCTCTTCAACCCCATCTAATTCATTTTCCAACTCTGCTGTAAATTTCACATTCATGATTTTAGAAAAATATTTTTCTAATTGTGCCTTCACCTCATAACCAATTTCTGTCGGAATAAAGCTTCGTTTTTCCATAACAATATATTCTCTTTTTTTCAAAGTTTCAATAATACTTGCATAGGTCGATGGTCTTCCAATCCCTTCTGTTTCCAACATTTTTACTAAGGAAGATTCTGTAAGCCTTGCGGGTGGTTTTGTCATATCTTCTTTCATCTCTAATTTAGACAGTTCCAACAAATCTCCTGCTTCAATTTTTGGAAAATCCGCTAAATTTAATTCTTCTTCCTCTTTAAAAATCTTATAATATCCATCAAATAAAATCTTATTCATACTTCCACGAAATTGTACTTCTTCCTGTGCACACACAATTTCAAATTGTTCATACTTCATAGAAGCCAGTTCAGAAATCAAAAATCTTTCCCAAATCAATTTATAAAGCTTTGCTTGATCTTTGTCTAAGACTTTTTCTAGAATTTCCGGAGTCAAATAAACATCTGTCGGTCGAATTGCCTCATGAGCATCTTGGATTTTTTGTTTACTTTCTTTTTTTGCCTTGACATCACTCACATATTCTTTTCCAAAAGTTTCTATCACATAGCTCTTTGCCATTTCTTTTGCTTCTTCAGAAATTCTGGTAGAATCTGTTCTCATATAGGTAATAAGTCCTTTGTGACTTCCGTTAATATCAATTCCTTCATATAATTTTTGTGCCAGACTCATCGTTCTACTTGCTGAAAATCCCAAATAAGAAGAAGCTAATTGTTGTAAAGTACTTGTTTTTAAAGGCAAAGGCGGTTTCTTACTCTTCTTAGAAATTTTAGCCTCCAATACATGAAATTTTTGTTTTTGTAGACTTTGCACTCTTTTTACTATTTCGTAATCTTTAATTTTATCTACTTTTTTCCCATCGATTTTATAAAGAGGCCAAAGCCATTTTCGATCAAATAGTCCCTTAACGTCCCAATATTTTTCCGGAACAAACTTTTGAATCTTATCCTCTAAATCACAAATCAATTTTAAAGCAACAGATTGCACCCGTCCTGCACTCGTATTAGGAGAAATTAGTTTCCACAAAAAAGGACTGATTTCATAACCCACTAAACGATCTAAAACTCTTCTTGCTTGCTGTGCATTTACCTTATTTTCATCAATAACCTTTGGATTTTTTACCGCTTCTCGAATGGCTCTATCTGTAATTTCATGGAATTCAATTCGATTTTTTTCTTCTTTATTTAACTTCAAAGCATTTGCAATATGCCAAGCAATTGCTTCCCCTTCACGATCCGGATCCGAAGCTAAGTATACTTTGTTTGCATTTTTTGCCTGCATCTTTAATTTTTTAACAACCTCTCCTTTTCCTTTAATCGTAGAGTAGGAAGTTTTAAAATCATTGTCTACATCGACCCCCATCTTTGTCTTTGGAAGATCACAAATATGACCAAAAGATGCAATAACTTCATAATTTTTCCCCAAAATTTTCTCTATGGTTTTTGCTTTTGCAGGAGATTCGACAATTACTAGATTTTTGTTCGCCATAACAATTCGACACCTCATTTTATTTTCTTAAATTTTCCGCCCGATACCGATTTTATCCAACCTTCAATTTCCAATTGCATCAGTTGAGAAAGCAAAACTTGCTTAGATAAGAACAATTCCTTTTCCAAATCATCTAAACTTTTTTCTCGTATCAAGCTTACTAATATCTTCTGAGCTTCTTGAGATACTTCAACTTCTATTTCCTTTTCTTCTTTTCTATTCCAATCGTAATCATATAGGATTTCTTCCATTTTTGCAAGTAGCTTCGCCTGAGCATCCCGAATCAGTTGGTTGCAACCTCTTGAACAAGGACTATCAATATCTCCGGGAATCGCATAGACATCTCTATTTTCTTCTAAAGCTAACTCTGCTGTAATTAGGCTACCTCCTCTTTCCTTACTTTCCACTACTACAACAGCCTTTGACAAACCTGCAATAATTCGATTTCTTTCCGGAAAATTTTTCGGGAATGCTTTTGTTCCTAAAGGATACTCACTCACTAACAATCCCTCTTTCGCAATACGATTCCAAAGATTTGTATTTTGCTTCGGATAAATCTCGTCTAAACCGGAACCTACAACAGCAATTGTTTTTCCGCCACAATTTAAGGTTGTTTCATGACAAATTGCATCAATCCCTAAAGCAAGACCACTTACTGTGACTACATCTGCAGAACATAAAGTTTTGACTAATTTTTGACAACAGATTTTCCCATAATCCGTTGCAGTTCTAGTTCCTACAACTGCTACTTTTCTTTCTGCCTGTAATAAACGAATGTCTCCCATACAATACAAGGTTTTCGGAGGCTTACTAATCTCTTTCAATAATTTTGGATACTGTTCATCTTCAATATGAATTTGATACATGCCTTCCTCCTACTCTAATTTATTTGGTTTTTAAATATGCCTGTGACATCATTTTTTTCATCAAAACAGAACTTGGATATTTGGAAGAACCTTGAGCTAAAATTTGTTGTGCTTTAGAATAATCTCCCATTGCCATATAAGTATCTCCTAAGCCTAAATATCCATCTTCTTTCTGTGTTAAGGAAAGATATTTTTCAAAATCGGAAATCGCTTCCGAGTATTTTCCACTATCTCGATAAGATAAAGCTCTTCCTAAATAAGCTTCTCCAAAATCTTTATTGATTTGTAACACTTTCGTATACTCTTCAATGGCTTGTGCGTGTCTCCCTAAAAATCTATCTGTGGTAGCTGCCCCAAATATATTTTTCATATCTGAAAAATCAGACTTAAACACGGAATTTGCTTTTTCATATTGTTTTTGTACAAAAAGATAATTCCCTTTTTGAAAGACAGTGGCAAAGGTAAGTACTTTATCTTCCTCTTCTTGTACTCCCTCCTCCGTGGTTTCTACTCCCTCTCCTTGTTCTTTTGCTTCCTTGGAAAGAGCTGTTTCCACCGAAACTTTTTCCAGAACTTTATTTTCATGAGCTCCTATCATTTCGATTTCTCGTATTTCTCCTGTCGCTAACAAAGAAAAAGATAAAGCAAGAAAACATACTATTTTCATTCCTTTATTCCATCGTATTTTCATATCGTTTCTCCTTTACTTCTGCTTTTATTATTCCATCTATCATTCGAATTTCAATTTCATCTTGTAAGTTCACTTCTGATAAAGAACGTAAATTTTTCTTTCCTTTTCGCAAAACAGCATAACCTTTCTGTAAAGTATACATAGGGTTTAAGTGAATCATTTTTTGTAAAGCAAGATGATGTTCTTGTTTCTTTTGTTCTAATATCCACTCCATACCTCGTCGCAACTGTTCTTCTCGATACATCAAGTCTCGCTTATAACTTTCAAAACTTTTCGGAAAATGTTGCAAACTGTAATTTTGGCTTCTTCTTTGTAGTTCCTGTCTTTTTCTTAGTAAACATTGTCTTCCTAAAAGTTGCAATTTTGTATAACGAGTTTGTATCTCTTGATAATACTGTTCTAACTCAGGTACAGAAAGTTCTACTGCCTGTGTTGGAGTTGCAGCTCTTACATCGGCTGTAAAATCACTTAATAAAATATCTACTTCATGTCCTACTGCTGAGATAATTGGCTTTTGGGAATGATAAAATGCCATAGCAACTTCTTCTTTATTAAAAGCCCATAAATCTTCTACGCTTCCTCCACCACGACCTGCAATCAAAAAATCAATCTCTGGAATTCGGTTTAATGCCTCAATTCCTGCTATAATTTCCTGCTCCACTCCGATTCCTTGAACCTTAGCGGAATAAATATAAACATCAATTCGAGGATCTCTTTTTCGTATTGTTTTAATAATATCTTGAACCGCAGCTCCTGTTATTGCTGTTACAACGCCAATAACATTCGGATATTGAGGTAACTTCTTTTTATGTTCCTTGGAAAAATATCCATCTGCTGCCATTCTCTTTTTCAATTTTTCTAAGTCTGCATACATCTTTCCCAAAGTATTTTGCTTCTCAATCCCTCGAACTAACAGTTGAAAGTCTCCTCGGTTTTCATAAAAGCCTACATCTGCAAAAACTCTAACTTTTTCTCCTTCTTGTAAATCGCCGGGAATCCCTCTTCTTTGATATGAAAAAGCTGCACATTTTACCTGTGAGTTTTCATCTTTTAATTGAAAATACAAATGCCCACTTTTATAATAAGTAACGCCCGAAAGTTCTCCTTCTATAATCATGTTCTTAAATTCATAATTCCCCTCTAAATATCTCTTTATTTTTAGATTGAAATCACTGACTTTATAGATATATTCCATTTTTTCTCCTAAAAAGAAAGTAACATTTCTTGTAATAATTTCATTTCATCTCGAACTAAAATCGCTTGTTCAAAATCTAATTCTTTTGATAATTTTACTATTTTTTTATGACACTTTGCAATCTCTTTTTCAATTTCCTCTTTACTATGAAACTTTTTCTTTGATTTTTTAGAAAATGCCTCTTCTGAAATTCCATAATCTAACTGTATCATTTCTTCGGCGATTTCTTTTATAATCGCTTCCGGTTCTATTCCATGCAGTAGATTATAATTTTCTTGAATCGTTCTTCTTCTCTTAGTCTCTTCCATTGCAAGAGCCATGGAGTCTGTCATCACATCTCCGTAGAGGATCACTCTTCCCTCTACATTTCTGGCAGCTCTTCCTATCGTTTGAATCAAAGAACGACGACTTCTTAAAAAACCTTCTTTATCTGCCTCTAAAATAGCTACCAAAGATACTTCCGGAATATCGAGTCCTTCTCTCAATAGATTAATTCCTACTAAAACATCAATTTCTCCTTTTCGAAGCAATTTAATAATTTCAATTCGATCCAAAGTATCCACATCGGAATGCATATATCTGACTTTGACTCCTAATTCTAAATAGTATTCCGTAAGCTCTTCTGCCATCTTTTTAGTTAAGGTAGTTACCAAAACTCTTTGCTTTTTTACTACCCTCTTATGAATTTCCTCTAATAAATCATCTACTTGTCCTTTTGTAGGGCGTACTTCAATAAAAGGATCTAAAATTCCGGTAGGACGAATCAACTGTTCTACAACAGAAGATCCCGATTGCTGTATTTCATAATCCCCCGGAGTCGCAGAAACATAAATGGTTTGCCCTGTTCTTGCTCTAAATTCATCAAATTGCAAAGGACGATTATCCAAAGCCGCCTTCAAACGAAACCCATTTTCTACCAAAGTTGTTTTTCTGGAAATATCTCCATTATACATTCCACGAATTTGTGGTACTCCAACGTGCGACTCATCGAGTACTAATAAAAAATTCTCCGGAAAATAATCCAGCAAAGTATTCGGTGTTTCTCCCGGGAGTTTCCCTGCCAAATATCTTGCATAATTTTCAATTCCTTTACAATAGCCAATCTCTTTTATCATCTCAATATCATAGTCTACTCTTTGTTGCAATCTTTGTGCTTCTAATAATTTTCCAGAGTCTTGAAATTGTTTTACTTCTCGTACTTGATCCTCTCGAATTTCTGTAATAATTCTTTCTAAATCTTCTTCTTCTGTAATGTATTGAGTTGCTGCATAGATGACGATTCTTTCCAAATTCTTTTTTATTTTTTCTCCTGTTAAAGTATGAATTTCAGAGATAGCCTCCAAGTCGTCTCCCCAAAATTCCAAACGATAACCTGTTTCTAAGTAACTTGGATAAATATCTACAACATCTCCCTTGACTCGGAAAGTTCCACGAACAAAGTTCATATCATTTCTCTCATAACGTAAAGCAATCAATCTTTCGATTAACTTTGATCTTGAAATTCCCGTTTTCAAATCAATAGGAATCGTCATTTTTTTATAAATCTCCGGAGAACCTAATCCATAAATTGCAGAAACAGAGGCTACAATAATGACATCTTTTCTCATAATCAAAGCAGCTGTTGCTGCATTTCTTAGTTTATCAATCTCTTCATTCACAGCAGAGTCTTTTTCAATATAAGTATCTGTTGTTTTAATATAGGCTTCCGGTTGATAATAATCATAATAAGATACGAAATATTCTACTGCATTTTCTGGGAAAAAAGATTTGTACTCTTGATATAATTGTGCCGCCAAAGTCTTATTCGGTGCAATAATTAAAGTAGGTCTTTGGACTTTTTCTATGACATTCGCAATCGTAAAAGTTTTTCCAGATCCGGTTACTCCTAATAAAACTTGATCTCGATTTTTTCTCTCCAAAGATTTTACCAACTTTTCAATGGCTATTGGCTGATCTCCTGTCGGCTGATACTTAGCACATAAACGAAACATTCTTTTCCCCCTCCTTATTTTTATTATTATATCATACTTTCTTTTTTCTTGCTGATATTTCCTTTTTACTTTCCTTTACAATACATTTAAAAATTTAAAAACTAGTTTATAGATATTTTAATAATAAAAATATATTGACATAAATAAAATTTAAGTATAAAATTAAATTAACAAAATTTTAAGGAGGTATTTTCGGATGAAAACAGTAGGAATTTTTTATGGAACAACTGGTGGAAAAACTCAAGAAGTTATTGACATCGTTGCAGCTAAATTAGGAGATGTAAAAGTAATTGATGTAGCAAACGGAATTGGAGAATTAAGTTCTTTTGATAATATTATTTTAGCTTCTCCTACTTATGGAATGGGAGATCTACAAGACGATTGGGCTGGATGTATTGACGAATTAGCAGGAATGGACTTCTCTGGAAAAGTAGTTGCTTTAATCGGTGTTGGAGATTCTGCTATTTTTGGGGGGAACTACGTAGAAGCGATGAAACATTTCTATGATGCTGTTTCTCCTAAAGGAGCAAAAATTGTTGGAGCTATGTCAACAGATGGATACAGCTTTGAAGCTTCAGAAGCAGTGATTGATGATAAATTTATGGGATTAGCAATTGATGCTTCTTTTGATGAAGGAGAAATGACTGAAAAAGTCGAAGAATGGTTAGCAAAAATTAAACCTGAATTTGTATAGAAACTAGGGAGGCACATCAATGGAAATCTTTTATCACCACATTTATGAATACCAAAAAGGGATACGAAATTTAATTTTACATTCTACTTCGAAAGGAAATTTAAATTTAGTACGAACTAAACTGAGTGCAGAAAATATTTCTTTTTTAATCTATCCTTTAGGAAAAGATAAAATCAATATTTTTTTCGGAGATACCGAATGTATTGCAGTCATCAAAAAAATAGGAAAAATTTCTTTGACGGACTATACGCCGGAAGAAGATTTTATTCTAGGTATTATGTTGGGATATGATAGAAGAAAACAATGCAGCCGATATTTACAAATGAAACAGGAAAACAAAAAGTTGACTGTACACACAGCATAAAAAATAAATATGCAATAAAAATAGGATGTCCAAACGGCATCCTATTTTTATTTAATATATTTTGCTTTTAATATTTCACACTTTATCTGTTTCCCTTTGTATACTTCTAACAACACTAAATTAGATACTTGTCCATTTTCATGATACACAAATTGAATTTTGGAAGCATACAATTGATAACGACTGCACATCTCTAATAATTCTTGAAGTCGATGACTCCGATATACCATATATAAAGCTCCAATAGGGGCTAAAATCTTCTTCACAGAAAGAATAAACTCTTCTAAGCTAAGACAAATTTCATGTCTAGCAATTGCTTTTTTTTTATTATCATTTTGTAATTTCCCATCTTGTTTCATATAAGGAGGATTCGCAAAAATTTGCCGATAAGAATTTTTTTCTGAAAAACTACGAATATCTTGGCAAAGAAACTGAGCATAAATTCCATTCTTTTCTGCATTTTTTTGAGCCAAGACTATATTTGATTCCAAAATATCCACAGCAAAGTATTCTTTCGATAAAAATCCTTTTTGAGATAATAAAACCGGGAGAATTCCATTTCCTGTTCCAATCTCTAAATTTTTTTGTTGAGGCTTGGCGAATTCTGTAATAAATTCTGCCAATAAAACAATGTCATTTCCAAATCGAAATCCCTCTTTCTCTTGATAGAAACCTAATCCATTCTCGAAAAAAACCTCATCATATATTTCCATTACTCTTTCTCCAAGTCCTTATGTTCTGCCTCTTCACTTGATTTTACATTTTTTAATTTATTTGCTTCCTTCTTATTGAATTTTACTTCTTCAACACGATATTGAAAAATTCCCTTTCCGAAAACATCAACATATAAAGTTCCTAGTAAAGGAGCTATACTTAAAACCTTTCCATCTCCATCCGGACTTGCTACCATTTGATTCACTGCCGGAAAACGTCTTAATGCCTCTTCGTATTGTTTATATTCATAGTTAATGCAACATAGAAGTCTTCCACAAACCCCTGAGATTTTAGTAGGATTGATCACTAAGCCTTGATCTCTTGCCATCTTAATCGAAACAGAGTCAAATTTATTGATGAAACTTCGACAACAAAGTTCTCGTCCACAAAGTCCAATCGTCCCCAAAATTCTTGCCTCATCTCGGACCCCAATTTGACGTAACTCAATTCTAATTTTAAAAATATTCGCTAAATCTTTTACTAGGTCTCGAAAATCAATTCTTCCCTCTGCAGTAAAATAAAATAATAATTTACTTCTGTCAAAAGTATACTCTGTCTCTACCAGCTTCATAGGTAATTTGTGATGTAAAATTTTTTCTTTTCCTATAGCAAAAGCTCTTTTTGCATCTTCTCTTTGCTGTAAGTATATCGTTCTTTCTTCCTCCGATGCCTTTTTAATGACCGGTTTTAAAGGTAATACTAAAGACTTCACAGCTACCATCATTGGTTTCCCACAAGATAATCCTATCTCTTGTCCTCGAATAGTCTCTACAATAACATAGTCTCCCTTTTTATACTCGACTCCTTCCGGAACTTCAAAAAAATATCTTTTTTTAGTTACTTCAAACATAACCGTCAAAACCCGATATTCTTCTTTGATTTCTACTTCTTGATTTTCTATATTTTCTTCCATCATCTATAATAACCCTTCCTCTAAAAAACTAAAATATGAATGCTTACTGACAATAATATGCTCTATCAATAACACATCAAACATTCTCAAAGCATCCTTCATCTCTTTCGTCAAAGCAATGTCTTGACGAGAGGGTTGTGTATTTCCAGAAGGATGGTTATGAGCAAAAATAACCGATTTCGCCTTATATTTCAATACTTTCTCTAAAATTTCTCTTGGATAGACTGCGCTTCTATCAATACTTCCTTGAAATAATTCTTCTGAACAAAGTAATTGATTCGCAGTATTTAAAAATAATACAAAAAATTTTTCTCTATTTTCAAAGCCAATTTGAGCTCTCACATAAGAAATCAAATCTTCTTTTCTTTGAATATGAATATTTTTCTCTTCCTGTAGACTATTACGAAATAATTCTTTTTGTAAATCTCCCACGAAATGAAGTAAAATACTCGTATTCTCTTTAATTCCTTTTATACTCTGTAATTCTTCTGTTTTTGCCTTACAAACAGCTGATAAAGTTCCGAATCTATGTAGTAATTCTTTGGCTAAAGCCTTAGTATCCTTTCTTGGCAAAGCATAGGTCAATAGTAACTCCAAGACTTCATACTCCTGTAAGGAATTGAAACCTCTTTCTATATAACGTTTTCTCAATCGTTCTCTATGACCTTCATTCTTCAGAATTTCCATAAATTGTAAACTCCTTTCTACTGCTCGTAGAACATATCATAAACTTCCTTTGGAGTTTTTAAACTTTGAAACATGGCAAGGGCACAATCCAAAATAGGATAAACCATAACAGCTCCTGTTCCTTCTCCCAGTCTCATTTTCATTTGTAAAAAAGTAGTTTCCTGTAATTCTTCTAAGATAATTTTCATTCCAGGCTCTTCACTTTGATGACTAAAAATACAATAATCTTGTACTTCCGCTTTCATACGACAAGCGAGTAAAGCAGCCACAGCAGAAATAAAACCATCCACTATCATAGCCTTTCGATAAAAAGCAGTTCCTAGGTAGCAGCCTACTAAAAAGGCAATATCATAACCACCGACCGATCTCAAAATATCAAAGGGGCTTTTTCCAAATAATTGATATTTCTGACAAGCATCTTGAATAATTTGTTTCTTTTTAAAGAGACCTTCCTCAGAAAGTCCTCCGCCATGCCCGACCACATCATGAATATTTTTTTGAGTTAAAGCATAGAGTACAGCTGAACTTGTAGTTGTATTTCCTATTCCCATTTCCCCATTCGAAAAAATATCATATTCTTCTCGTCTTTCTTGAATGAAAGAAAAACCCTCTAAGATTGCTTTTTCACACTCTTCTTCTGTCATTGCAGCTTCTTTTACAAAATTTCTGCTACCCTTTCTTATTTTTTTTCGATAAAAATTTGGATATTCTTTTTGAATATCTTCTTTCATCCCAATGTCTACAACTTCTAAATCAATTCCTAATTGTTTTGTAAAAATACCAATGGTCGCTATATTGTGCAACATTGCTTCTGATACTAAGCGAGTATATTCCAAAGGACAAGAAGACACCTTTTCTTCAATAATCCCATTATCCGCTACTGCGACAATGTGACATTTTTTTTGAATTTTTGGAAGGGGATAAGAATAAATTCCCGCCATCTTTTGAACTAACTCTTCTAATATTCCTAAACTTCCTTCCGGCTTCATCTTTTTTTTCAAAATTTCTTTTACGATTTCTATAGATTGTTTATCTTTCCCCACAATGTCGGAAAAAATATCTTCTAAGCCTTTCATAACGACTCCTTTTTATAGCAACTTTGCTAATACAGGGAAATTATCTTTCACCTCTAAAATAACTACTCCTCCATTTAGAATTTTAAACTTCCAATAACTTTCTAAATTTTCAGACATCACATAACTTAAAAAAGAACAAATAACTCCCCAATGTGTCACAATAAGATGATCTTTTTCTAAATCTAAAGAAAAAATATACTCTACAACTCTTTTCTGTAAAGTTTCTAAACTTTCTCCTGTTTCATAATGATATGTTTTCCAATTAGCAACACTTTCTTCGTATTCTTTCGGATAACGTTCTACAATCTCATGATACTTTAATCCTTCAAAAATTCCAAAGTTAATCTCTTCTAATCTTTCATCAAAGGAAATTCTTTTTCCTAAAAAGTTAACAATCTCTGCAGTTTCTTTAGTTCTTTCTAAAGGACTAGCATGAATAAAATCATAGGAAGTAATCTCTGTTTCCAAACGTTTCTTCGCTTCATGAGCTTGTATTTTTCCTAATGGATTTAAAGGAGGATTTAATTTCCCAAAATAAATTCGATCTGCATTCATCTGTGTTTGTCCATGTCGAACCAATATAATTTTCCCCATTTTTTCCTCTCAATCTAAATGTAAAAAATAATCCAATCCATCGCATTGATACAAACATATAGAATGAATCCATACATAACTTCTGAAAGTTCTACCAAAGCTCCTAAAGTATCTCCTGTAATTCCTCCAATTTTATGTTGTACTAATTTTCCAAATAAATATTGGAAAAGAATTAAAATCAAACAAGAAACTCCCAAAGCAACAATCAAAGGAAGAGCCTTACTGAAATACCATAGAATTGCTAATAAAACTCCCGTCAATACGACAGAAAAAGCCAATTCTTTTTTTCCGGTATAGTCTACAAACGCCTTTCCCATTCCTGTTCCTCTAGCATAAGGAAAGAAAGCACAGTGGATTACACTTCCTAATCTTGCAATAATCGGCATAGTTACCAAAAAGATTGCAAAATAGTTTTTTCCTAAAGTATAGAATAATTCAGCAAAAATACTCCATTTTAATAGAAAATAAAAGATCAAAGCAAGGGCTCCATTCGTTCCTAATCTCGAATCCTTCATAATTTCTAGAATTTTTTGTTTACTTCGATAGCTAAACATTCCATCAAAAGTATCTGCTAATCCATCTAAATGCAAAGCTCCTGTAATCGCTACTTCCAGTAGCAAAACTAAAACACTCAATAAAAAAGGAAAAGAAGAACCTGTCACAAAAGAAATTCCTCTTGCAAATAAATATAAAATTAAACCAATAACCAAACCGACAACAGGAAAAAATTTCATAGATTTTCCTAATTCTTCGGAATCAAATTCCATCTTTGGTACCGGTAATCTTGTCATAAAAGAAAATAATAATATTAGTCCTTTCATCCGTTCACCTCTATGCTTTCTACTTTAAACGTAATTTAGTGCCTGATACAATAAAATAAGACTCTTGAGCTTCATCTGCAACCAATTGATTAGCTCTTCCACAAATATCTCTGAAATATCGTCCAAGGGGATACGGTGGTACTAATCCCATTCCCAATTCATTGGATACTACAACTAAATCATACGATGTTTTTTTGATTTCTTCTAAAAAAGTAGAGATTTCTTCTAGAATGTATTTTTCTAATTCTTGCACTCTTTCTTGAGAAATATTATCCCAGTCTTCTTGCTCATCCAATAATAAGTTGCTGATCATATTAGTAATACAATCTAATAAAATAACTCCTCTCGTTGCTTCTTTCATAGAAGTTTTTACAACTTCGTATAAGTTACGATATGCTTCTAATGTATCCCATTCCTTTCCTCGACGTTCTACATGAAGTTTTACTCTTTCTTTCATTTCTTCATCAAACACGATAGCAGTTGCTAGATAAATTTTATGATCATAATGACGATCTAAAATATATTGCTCTGAGTGAGCACTTTTCCCGCTCCGAGCTCCTCCGGTAAAATAAACAATCCTACCCATAATGATCTCTCCTTTTTACTGTAAATCGTTCTTTTTATTATAACATTTCTACTAGTAAAATTCAAGATAACATCTATTTCTAAATTTTCTAGGTAAATTGCAACTATAAATGTCACGTTATGAAAAATATT
>UMHQ01034088.1_pt1 | contig 28789 bp, 46 predicted proteins | sample 1965531 | NCBI WGS metagenome assembly UMHQ01 (sample SAMEA4836098, study PRJEB28245) | human gut metagenome | biome: gut microbiome; material: fecal sample | place: Denmark | collected 2008 | reverse complement strand
TCATGAGTCAATCTCCTTATTGAATAAAAAAATAGGCAGTTTAAAGACATGCCTAGGTCTGTGCAAATTAAAATTCTAAACTTTAGAAAGCCTTGAACTATTCAACGGCTAACTCTTCAAGATCCATAGCTATAAGCAATTCTTTAACTTTAGCCTTTAAAAACTGTGGGACCTGCTTAAAAGTTCTAACACCTGCTACTATACAAGTTACATAACACATTGCCATATCCGATTCACCCCCTTCCAATGATATTTTTATGCAATAAAAAAAGAACCTAATTTTATCAATTAAATTCTTCATACATAACACCTCTATTCAGATTCTTTTAGTAGCCCCTCGACTTCTTTTTTCAAGAAGTCTGGAACCTGTTCAAATTTTCTTTTACCTTGTTTAATTAAATAAACATATACATTAGCTAATGCACTCATTATACTGTACCTCCTGCTTTCATCTCTATAGCTTCTACTATAGCTGTAGATAGTTCCACCTTATCCTTTTCTACCTTTTCAGTAAGTTCTGCTACAGCTATAGCAGATTCTAGTCTTATCTTATCTGTTTCCTCTTTTAGTAACTCTTCAAACGTCTTTGGTGGTTCTGATGGCTTGCCTGAATCATAGTCTATCCACTCAAATGCCAACTTGTGTGGCTTACTTGATACATCTACTTTGCAAGAATTAGCCTTGTTTTTTTCTAGTAGCTTTGCTAGCTCACCATAAGCCAGCTGAATGCAACCTATTGCCTGCTTGTCATATTGCTTTAGGCTAGTGTAGTTCTCATAATCTTCATCAAATGTTGTATCTACAACGCAACCCATCACATCGCCCGTTTCAACTATTATATTTCCATTATTCTTTAAATAATATATTTTTGTTCCTAATTTTAACATTTTATTCCCTCACTATTCAAAAGCAACCCAGTACTCTATATTGCCGGTCTCTCCAAAATTATAGCTAAGTTTACTCTTTCCAAGATCTTTGAAACTTAGACTAGTCATAAATGCCGTAACAAATTTTCTACTCTTATAATCATTTCCACTCGTATAATCAAATGTCAAGTTATTGCTTTTACACACATTAAGAGAGCCACTCATACTACCAGCACTATCGCCCAATCTAGCCCAGACTCCATCAGCTATGTATAGCTGAGAATATATAGCATTTTCACGGTCTGAACCCCATTGCCAGGAATCTACAGTAATTAGAGTTCTTTGCTTAAACTTACCACCAACATCAATGTATGATATTGACATTGAATAAGTTTCCTTTCCTTCACGTCCATACCTAATTGACAAATTGCCATTGAATAGAGCCTTTTTTGGTTTGGCAATTATAACGCTTGGAGTAAAGCTTAAGTTCATAGGGATATATTCGCAATAACCGCCATCCACTTTCATAATCTGTGGTGTTGGTCTAATTCCAAACGCAAATTTTTTCCTATTTTTTTTCACCTGTTGTATGGCATGCACAACATCACTTATGCTATTGGACTGTGCTATATTATCATGTCTTGCTAGCTCATAGAATATATTAGTTATGTTCTGATTAAAATATGTCTGTAAAGCCTCTGTTCTCTCTACCTCAGTCTTGTAATCACTCATTATCTCAATGCCTCCAATCTATCATTAGCTAGTCTATGCCTCTCAACATAGACCCCTAATTGCTTGCTATACTCGTCCACGGATGCCTTATACTCACCCATAGTGCTGACTATCTCAGTGTCCTTGTATACTAGCTCATTGACCGCCCCGACTAGGCTACTTTTTTCCTTTGTCTTCAACAGACCCATGGTACCTATCCACCCTTTTAACTTACTAAGAACCTTGTCAAGAGTATGATTCTCCCAAGTAGTAACTTTAATTTTCATGTCAGTCAGCTCAATGCTGCCTAATTTGGACCAGATAAACTTTATTAAGTTAGTAGCTGACTTTTTGCCGTGCTCGACCTCGTCATATCCTTCTAGACTAGTTTCCTTAATGTTACCGATACTTTCATCAGCCATTTCAAAATTCTCTGCCACAGCCTCTATATCAACCACATTATCGCCAGTGATTTTATTAAAACCGACATTGTCCGTCTTTTTATATCCTTCCATACTACAGTACCCCCTCTCTTAAGTCTTTCCAAGTTTTGCCAAGTTTTTTCCAATCATTCCAAGTCTTGCCCAGCCTCTTGATATCGCCCCATGTACGATATTTAAATTCAAAGTCGTAAGCCAAGTGTGCAGGCTTGACTTTATCAATTATCTTTCTTATTTCGTCAATCCTGCTAGGCACTCCTACAGTACCCGTGAATTTCACGGTAAACTTGTAATCAGCATAGTCCTCTATGACCTCACAAGTACCGTTAGAATATGATTCAGCTATCGACTTGATCAATGACACTGTAGTAGTTCCGTTTGACTTCATGCTAGCCATGATGCTTGATCTCATAGTGTCTATATCAACATCACTTATATAGTCTATCCCTACAAACCTTGACCAGTATTCTAGCGTATATGTAGCGGTAGACACCATATACTCCTTCTCAGAGTCAACTATATCACTGAATAGCTGCTCCACCTCGACTTGGCAGCACCTTACAATATCACTTAGATATTCACTTCTATAGCAGAATGGGAAGTATTCAATTAAATCTTTAATCTTATGCATTAGATCACCACCTCTATTGTCACAGTGCCGACCTTGGCCTTTTGCTCTGATGTGATGCTCAGATTAGACTTACCGCTATTTATAGTCAAGTCGACTACGTCATCTACACTAGATAGTCCAGCTATGAGTGAGTAGAGCTTACTGTAGACTACACTTGATCTCACATCACTTAGATATTTATTAGCTACCTCGATATACTCATTCCTGATTGTAGCCATTTCACTTTTACTCTTGACTCTAGCAGATATATTGACTACATAGTCTGACATTGATTTTACAGTCACTTTAGGACCTATAGGCCTTACAACCTCTATATATTCCTTGACTCTTCTGATAGTGTCCTCGTTTACTACATTGTTCTTGCCAGCCACTACTACCTCTACTGTGCCAGGTCCATCCTTTAGCCCTTTGGTCTTGGCATCTACTACACCATCAACCGACTTGGCCCATTCGTTGTAGTGGTCCTCGTTTCCTGTAGTTCCCTTGTGCCTCTGAGTGTAGAAAAATCTTGTATAGAAGTCCTCGTCTGATTCTATATCTATCCCATTCTTAAATTCATTCTCATTAAATATCCTATCGAACTCCATCTCCTCACAAGTGAAGTCACTCCCAGCCTTGATATTGCCAGCAGACCCAACTTCTAGGGCCTTTACTATTGCCCTGCCTTCTCCTTCACTTGAAATAGATCCTCCCTCAGCCACTACAAATTCTAGTCCGTTGCATTTTATTATCAACCCATCTTTTATAAGCGTCCCTGGTGCCCCAGCAAATACCACGCTACCACTTGCTAACTCTCCATCTTTCCTGTCATAGCCAAATTCACTAGCCCTCTTGTCAAGAAATTCAGCCCTACCATCTACAAGAAACACCTGTTTTTCTTCCTCATCCTTGATAGCATATTCCCTAGCTATTGCATTTGCCACACTTGAGAATATAGCATATGTCAAAGTCCCCTCGTAGACCGGTATGTCTAATTTGAAGTTGGATATCATAGAGTCTAGTATCTCGTCTTTACTTCTTACTTTCACTATGCCACCCCCTTCAATCTATCTGTACCATAGCTTGTCTCTATCTCAATATTTATATTCAGCTTATCACCTGTCCTGTGAACCCCTATATTTCTCACACCTAGCACATATGGACTTTTCATCAGACACTCATTGATATACCTATATGCCTCAGTCTCAGTCAGCTCCTTAGTGTACTCATATCCTATCAACTCCTCATGCTGACTTCCGTACTCTTCAGTAAATATCTGATGAGCATATCTCTGTGTCTTGATAGCTAGATAGCACCAGACCTTTATAGCCTCAATACCTTCTACTAACTTGACCTGTCCTAATTCATCTAGCAAGACCTCACCAGTCTCAAAATCTATCCCAGCCTCAACAGGTACAGGTAGGTCAACATCTTCACTGATATTATAGTCCTCAGGAACTCCAGCAAAAGGAAAACCATCGATCATATGCTCACCACCTTGTCTATTATTACAAATTTCTGCTCTAACTCTTGTTCATACAGCAATACCAACACTTCATCATTAATTTTAAAGGGTGCTGCCTTTATCTTGTGTGAGTGCTTGTCACTTACTGTAGTATCTATATCTTTTAGCTGTCTTTTTACTTTATCAAGTATTGATACCTGACTCTTGTCAAGTATCCCAAAATAGTTGTTAGATATTTTGAGTGGTTCGACTGACACCACCTTAGCCATGTAGATTTTATTTTGCCTAGCCTCTCTATCTCTAGCTATATGTGTAAATGCCCTTTTCAAATCTTCATATCCACTCACTACTCCCAGCACCTCCTAACATAGTATTTACCATATGTATATATGCTCCTCATACTTATATGTGCTCCTTCAGGACCACCATTATGTACTATCTTACCATTGCCTACACATAGTACTACGTGACGGCCTGATGGTGAGTATTTGCTATCCATGACTATTATGTCTCCTGCCATGGCTTTACTTAGAGATACTCCTCTACCTGCACTCAACTGGCTTCCAGTACCTTCACCAATTCTTATCCCCGCCTTCTTGTGTAATATGTGAATAAATCCACTACAGTCAGTAGCATATATATTTGACCTGCTACCTCCATATGTGTATCTGCCCTTACCTACCATCTTTAGAGCTTCCTCGACTATGATTTTTTGCTTTTGATTTACAAATTTATATCCATTAGCGCCTTCTATAGTCCCTGACCCATTTGAGCCTGTGATTACCACATTCTTGTCAGCCTCAGCATCAGATGCTACACCACTACCACGCTTACTGTCATTCCAGTCTGTGCCAGTCCACTCTTTATACCATTTCTTTGTATTTGCTATATAAGCAGCGACATTATTGCCATCAGATTTCGGTGCCCATGTAGATATAATCTGGTCATAGGAGCGATTCTTCTTGTGTATATGAGATATGCCAATAAAGTGAAATCCTCTTTTTATACCTTCCTCTATACTAGAATATATTCCAAACCCTCCACTAGTCTTTCTGATATTTGGGTCTGGATCTCTAATACCAAAAAAGTTATTACAATTTCTGGCTAAGTTAGAATTAAAACCTGCACCAGTTTCCATCCTTGAAATCATCAACATCAACATTGGATTGACTTTATACATATTGCCATATTTTACAAACAAATCACCTTTGCCTGCCAATGGTCCACGCAGTACCTTGTTTAGCATTTCAGCAGTTACTCCGTGCCCCCAGTCCTTAGTGCCTGTGGTTGTACCACCTTCATCATTATTTTTATCTAGCGTATCTGACCCAGCATCCTTATCGTCCATGATATTTTTAAAATTTAGATCAAGGCTACATTTATAATTTCCACCAACCCACTCGTGAGTATCTGAATCTATATAGAATTCTCCTATCAGTCCTGTATGCTTGTCGCTTACATGGACTTTCATACCACTCTTACAAGTGTAGTTGCCGTAGCCCTCTAGCTTGCTTGTATAGTCTACTCCATGATAGAGTTCATCTATCATAGCCTTGTTGACCTTAGACTTGTCCTCGACCTCCAGCACCGCATTTTTCATGTGGTTAAATACTTTCAGCAAATCCTTGTTGACATTCTCAGATATCTTGTTGCCGTCCTTGTCTACTACAGTCACTTGATTGATTAGGTTCTCTACACTTGAAGTATGCTCTGCAGAATATATATTACTATCCTCGTCAAATGCTATTGTAAGAGCCAACCCACGCTCTATGATATTGACTTTATCAAGATCTATATCTAGCATGTATTTTTTCTTCGTAGTCTTAGCTGCCAAGGTATACATAGTCATGATAATTTCATAAGCAGACACATCCCTAAAGTACCTAGTCAGCTTGATGTTAGTACCTATAAATTTACCGACTTTCAACCTAGATAACTTGGTCATTTCATCAGCTACCTTCTCTGCAGTCATATTTACATAGTTCTTGCTATATTTAGCATTAGCTAGCGTATAACCTATATCCTTAGCAGTTATCTTAGTCGTATTAGAGTTACTAGCCTTACTTACATCTACTATATTACCTCTATATATTTCAGTACCATCAACATAAAAGCATAGTGTCGACCCCTCCACTATGCCTAGTTGCTTTATTTGTTTGTCATTGATAGTCTGAAACACTTCCGTTTCAAGTGTTCTTGCCGCAGAGCTTGTGGACCCTGATATCTTGACAGATGGTATCATATTGCTGACATCCCAGAATGCTCCATCTCTTATATGAACTATTAGCTTTACACTATTCATTATGGTATCACCAACTTCCATCCACTATATATTACATTTGAAGTCTTTAATTTCGGGTAGTTCTTCTGATTTTCAGCGTTGTTCTTTATCTTATGATACTGACTGCCATTTCTATAGTACTTAAAAGCAATATCCCACAAACAATCTCCATGCCTTACTACATGATACCTAACCTTACTATTTGACTTTGGTTTGTTCTCTATCTTCTTGAACGATTTTAAGGGTTGAGTATCCAACCCAGTTTTCTTGATATCAATCTTTCCACTAGGCTTAGTCTGGCTTGGAGCCCAACTTACCGCCTTGGGTGGCTCGTATTCTATGATGTCTAATGTAAATTCTATATCATTAGACCCATCTGCAGGACCTCTTTTAAAACTTGTGATTTTTATTGGCCAATTGATTTCAGACTCAGTTACTATATATCTTATTTCGGATTGTGACCTTGCAATTTCATCCACAATTCTTACACATTCCTGTGGATCTGGAAAGTCGTAAAAATCTAAGTACGTCCTATCCTTGTCTGACGGAAAATGAGAGCTTAGAGAAGTTCTATTTAGTGACTTCCCTGCATACATTGCAACCTCATCACCATTTGCAAGATATTCAGTATCAACTTTGTATGAACCTGTCACCTCAATATTTTGAGGAACAACAGGGAATCTAAATGACTTACCTTCAGTTTTTAACCATGCTTCCATTAGATTCCCTCCTTTCCTAGGCTAGCAGTGCAATCTGCTTAGCCATTTCTTTTGCCAGCCTTTCGGGGTCTGACTTCTCCCTGATATGCAGCACATCAGCCAGCTTACCTACATTTACTATTTTAGTTATACCCTTGCTTGATGTCCTGCCCTTTCTATATTCATCTGCATCATGCTTATTTAAGACCATTTCATCCTTGTGTAGCATGGCATGATAACCGTCAAAAGGTATCCTGCCCTTACCAGTCCTATGCTCTCCATTTACAGACCCATGCCTAATTAGGTTGATAGTCCCACGGATAGGATGCCTTAAGAATTCTTTCAGACCATTCCAAGCCTTCTTGACACTCCTAATAGTACTGTTAAACCTACTTGCAGTAGCAGATATAGTACCACGTATAGCCCTTCTTAGAAGTGACCTAAGAGCAGTCCAAGCACTCTTAACCTTATTTACAGCACTGTGGAAAGGCTTAGACAGTAGTTTTACTACGGCCTTTATAGGTACTTTTAGATATGCTCTTAATCCTCTCCAGATGCCCTTTATGAAATTAATAGCGCCTTTTACTATCTTCTTTAGTCCTTCAAATGCCTTCTTGTAGTCTCCTTGGAATATTCCTACTATTACTTGTATCACCCCTGATAGCGTTTCTACAATGCCACCAAATGCACTAGCAATTCCTAACACAACCTCTGTGACAATGCCTACAAGTATCTCAAAAGCAAAGCCTAATACTCCTACAACTATCTCTGCAAGAGGTGTAAGTATTGCCTTGCCTAATTCAAATAAGAATAATAGCAAGTCACCTATAAATTTAATAACAGGCTCAACTTGTTTACCTAGGTCAACAAATTTATCCTTTAAATCATTTATGACCTTCTTTACATTATCAATGCCTACAGTTGAATCTACAAATTCAAGTAGCTTATCTATGACCTTGCCTACAATCTCCTTGACCTTGTCCCAGTTCTTATATAGTAGATACCCAACTGCTACTAAGGCAAGTATCCCAGCCATTACACCAAGAGTAGTCATTGACATTCCAGTGAATACTCTTGTTAGTCTTCCAGTAGTCAGCAACATACTTCCAATAGTTCTCAAAAACCTACCCACACCAATATTGAGTAGCCCAAAAACAGTTGTAAACATAACTATTCTAGCCACAACCCTTATTACCACAGGATTTACACTCTGTAGACTTTTAACAATTTTAGTTATGCCTTTGATTGTATCTCTTGCTAATGGTACAAGTGCATCAGATATATGTATTAGCGAAGCCTCCCAGGTCGATTTTAACCCGTCTATCTCACCTGATAGGTTGTCTGCCATAGTCTTAGCCATCTTATCTAAAGCTCCATTAGAGTGGTTTATTTTCCCTGTTAGAGTATCAAAAGTGCCACCCATACCATCTAGTAGTATCTTCAAATCATTAGCATACTGCTTGCCACCTATCATCTGTATATATTGATTTCGTTCTGCCTCAGTCATCTTATCCGTTTTGGATTTTAACTCTTTAAGAACATCAATCTTAGACCGCATCTTACCTGAAGAATCAGCAACATTTATGCCTAATGCCTTCATAGCTTTGCCAGCTTCAGAGCTAGTAGCATTTAGATTCATAAATATCCTAGATAACGAAGTCCCCGCCTCGCTACCCTTTATACCTGCATTTGCAAGAATGCCTAGTAATGCATTAGTCTCGCTCATAGATATATTAGCTGTTCTCAATGATCCACCAGCACCTATCCATGCTTCCATCAGTTGAGATATATTAGTATTAGACAAGTTCGCAGTCTTAGCAATCTGATCTAAATATTTAGTTGAATCACCAATTGGAATATTTGCAGAATGCATTGAGTCAGCCAACAAACTTGCAGATTGTGCCATGTCCATATTCCCAGCTATTGCAGTTTTAACTAGTGGATTAGCTAGCTTTAATGTATCTGCTACATTATATCCTGCCTGAGATAGATATATCATTCCGTTAGCTGCATCACTAGCACTCTTGGAAGTAGTTGCTCCTATCTCCTTAGCCTTGTCCCTCAGCCTAGTAAATTCATTACCAGTAGCCCCACTGACTGCCTTTACCTGAGACATTGACTTATCGAACTGCATACCAGTTTTAAGAGCCATCCCACCTACAGCAATAAATGGAGCATTTAGAGCTACTATATCTCGTCCTAGAGACTCCATATTGGCCCCTGTTTTCTTCATGGCTTTGCCCACAGTCATCATCTTGCCAGTGTAGCCATGTATAGACTTCTCAGCACCCTTTAGACTTTTGGAGACTTCATCCCTTAGCTTTAGCACTGTTTCAATCACTCTTGCCAATGCCTACATCTCCTTTCAAAAAAGGACCCCTTTTAGGGTCCCTAACCAAATGCTTTTTCCATTTCTTCATTTGCCTTATTTCTTTCTTCGATTTCCTCACGCAAGAATGCAGTAGCTATCTTACGTTCTCCTCGTTTCATCCCATATGTCACAGATGGCATAATATTTTTTTCCTTGAACATTAGATACATAAAGTTCACTCTACCATCTGCCCATATTAGTTTTTTATTTCTTCTATCTCATCCTCAGTATTTTCAGCAAGACCGCCTAACTCTGATATGAAGTCTGCCAACTTTCCTATCTCTTCCTTAGTCATCAGTTTCTTGATTAGGTCTTTAGGAGTCTGACAACCAAAGTGAGCCTGTAACCCCTCGTCTCTCAAGTCCTTGCAGCCTAGCAGTATCATTTTTATCTTAGTGTCAAAAGTAGACACCTCTATGCTGCCGTTCATTGACATATTTAGAGCATCTTCATCCAGCTGAGTAGCCCTCTCAGAGTCAACCTCAACGCAATTAAATTCCATCACCTGACCAATCCTCTTTAGTTTAATCTTAAGAGTTCCCTCATTCTTCTTTACAAGACCTGCATCTATTTTCATCAAATTGTCTATTAAACTCATTAGTCTATTTCTCCTTTTCAAATCATTATTATTTCTTGTCTATATCCTATATGGACTCCAATATCTCCCATTCTGTAGCAGTAAAGGGAATCTTGTCTTCCCCTATCTGTTTTGTCTGCCAGTCTGCTAGAGTAGCCTTCTCGAACAGCGCATCATAGATTACTATTCTTTCATTTCCTAGTCCGTCTGGATCATCTAGGTTAGATACAATCTTGCACTTAGTAGCCTTACCCTTCTTAGTATTGTCAGCTACCTTCTTCATGATAGCAGATGTCACTTTATTCATAGTGATTTCACCCTTTAACTCATAGCCTACCAACTTCTTATGTTTAGCCATTGACTTTGCCTTGTTGACATCACCAAAGTCTAGATTTAGTTCAGCCTTAAATGCTGTCACTTCTTCATACTCAGCATCATCTATCCATAGCTCACCATGAGTACCACACAGTGTTTGATCTGTATTATAATTCTTCATCCTCTACCTCCTAACACACAGCTGTGATATATATATCTTCCATTGCATCTGTAAACATCAAGTTAGCCTTGATAAACACATGACTGTCAGTCTTGGCATCTCTGATTTCCTTCTCAGTCATATCAGATGTATCAATATTCTTGTCAGTCTTAAGATATTTCTCCTGCGCTGCAACATCTATATCGACATCATCTTCACTAGTAGATGCCAGGATTACACCCTTCTTTACTAGCTCTGCATTATACTGCTTAATGCTAGTTACCAACAACATCTTTTCATTGATTCCATTTTGCATAGCACCAAGATATTTCTCATTGATTAACTCTTTTACTTCTCTCTTCCACATATGCATTTTAGATATTATGAGTATCTTTTTTCTTTCAGCAGACTTATCACCTAGAGTAGTCAGTGATGTCACACCACGTCCAAATCTGACCTTGTCCCAGTCATTGAATAGTACCAACTCGCCCTCTCCTATCTTAGTGTCATACTGCTCATTAGTCAGCCTCTCAACACTCACAATATCTTCTAAATGTAGGTTTGTTATAGACCTTGTTAGAGGAGTCCCAGCCAATGCACTAGCAACCCTTGCAGTCATTATTGCAGGTGTCACTTCTACATTCTGCTTACTTCCTAAGCTAGCTGCTATCACTTTTTTAGAAGTGAAGTTGACTACATACTCACAGTCAGCCTTAGAATTAGATACTACTGCCTTCACTTCCATATTTCTTTTTTCATTCAGATTTTTTATCCAAGTCCCTATCTCAGTTCCTTTAGCCTCGAATTCAGGAGCACAGAACCAATCAAACTTGATGCCCTCAAATACTTCAAGTGCTGCCTTTATATCTTCAACATTATTTGTAAAAGCAACATGTACCCTATAAGGCATATTGATTGCCCCCCTAAACACTAGCTCCAGAGACTTCTCTCCATCAGCTGATAGCGTTACTTTGTCAGACTTCAACTTCTCCTTAGCTTCGTCATAGTTCTTAAAACTATACACATTCGTTGATGTAGCCTTTAATAATATTGCTACGCTGCCCCTCTGTAGTAGTCTGACAGTCCCCTCAGCCCTAGCTACAAAATTAATATTAGTAGATTGTAGACCCATACTATACCTCTCTTTCTTTCATTTCCAACACTTCCATAGTGTCGTACTTTTCCTTGCCATACCTGGTCATATACTCAACTCTAAAAGTGAAATACATGAACCCTTCTTCTTCGTCGACATCAAACTTGATATCTTCCACATTCAAGACCCTGTCCTTGACCTCCAGACTCAGCCTAAACTCCTTTTCTAGAACAGCTAGGACTTTATACATATCTATCTTGTCTAATTTCTTAGCAGGGTAATACAGAGCCCTCAGCCTCAGATTATTCCTATGCAGAGTCTTGTTTACGGCACTGGAGCTAATTACATTCATTTCTGTAAAAAAAATAGGCCCTGCTATATCTTCATCTATTGCATGAGACCCAACACCAACACCAGTCACCTTTTTTAATTTTCGATTGAATGCAGCCTTTACATCCATGACTGTAATCATATTCCACCACCTACCAATTCAAATTCTTATCCAGTAGATCATATATCCACTTCTCAATTTCTTCATCATAAGTATCATTTAATGTATCTACTGCATTTTGTACAGGAAAGTACCCTTTTACTCTGCCTAAATGGTGAGCCTTTCCACCATCTTTCTTCTTAGGCCTATATAGTATTAATTCATGGCCTTCTTCTATGAAATGAGCATATGGTACTTTAGAGTCAACAGTAACCAAATATTCTCCCCCCTTTTTTTCAGGTGGAAAATGCTTATAAGAGTCTCTCAACTTCCCTGTTCTTACAATTCCTTGTCTCTCAGACTCATCAGCTATAAACTTCTCTAGCTTTGAAGCCTTTTCATCAAGAATCTTTACGACTTCGTTCGGAAATCTTTTCTCAACTTCCTTTACTGCTCTTTCAAACTCCTTAGCACCTCTTACCTCTACCTTTACATCCATGACATCACCTAGTCCTTAGTTTCCCTGTTGCAGATTATCTCTAAGTACTCCCTGCGCCCTAGCTCGCTTACTGATGTTATTTCATATTCGCTATTCTGATATCTGACTAGGCATTTTCTATCAATATCACTCCTATATCTGATTACTATTTTCAGATACTCATCACCGGTTATTATCCCAGTAGCCGTCAGTTTTTCACTTCCACGCATGGTAGTTACTTCTGCCCACAACTTTATTGATTTACTCTGCCCCTGTTCAAATTCTCCTAGCTCATTTTCTTCAACTTCATACTCACCTAGGTCATTTAGTACACCTTTTCCTGATACTATCTTTTTCCAAATGATTTCTATCCTTCTATCAAGCTTTCCTATGCCTATCACCATCTATATCACCTCTACACTTGCATACTGTAGTTGATGTATTAGTGATCTTATCATAGTACTTACCTTGTCATACCTATCATTCTTGACATAGACCCTATTATCGTACCACTCAGATATCATAGCTAGTCTGACCAGGTCGGCCATAGATTTAAACTTGCTGTCTTTCATCTTCTCAGCATAGTCATCTATAGCCCCTGACAGGTACGCTTCAGATGCAGCCATGAGGTTATCGATTAGTGGAATATCCTCATCTGCATCAACTCTTAAATAATTCATTACATACTCTAAATCCACTAACCACACCACCTATCCTATACTGGCTTAGCCATTTCACAAAGCACTAGAGCCTTATCATCAACCACACCTACATCAAATCTTTCAACTACTCTTAGCCATGTAGCATACTCCTTAAATCCTGCCTCAGCACTTGTTGCAACTTCTATGCCCTTCTTTTCATAGAAGTTTAGATATTCTTCTGCATCTCCAACATAGAATGTCAAATTATTTGATGTCTTAGGTGTTAGCTCTTCATCAGCAAACACTTCTATTATCTTGTTTCTTAACATCATCTTAGTAGGGTCGGCTAAGCAAGGCTGTAACAACTTCCTTCCCTGCTTGTCTTCAAGAGTATCCAGGTAGTTAAAAGAAGTCTGATTAGTGATTATCTTGGCATTTTCAGCAATCGCAGGGTCAAGAGTTACATTTAATGCCTCTAACAGTCCATCTACACCCTTGATAGTCTTTGCCTCCAACTTCTTGAATTCTGTTATTATAGCCTTGTTTTCAGTCCTTACAGATGCCTTTACGAACTCCTTTCCTATGTAGTCCACTATATTTACATCCGTATCCTCAATGAACTGATTAGCAACTGGTATTAGTAAACCATAATCCTTTACAGCCCATGACTTCTGAGCAAACTTCAAGTCTTTAGCAGTTAGAGTATTCAATTCCTCAAAGTTAAGCAGCTCTAATGCATTTTCACCCTCAGTATTGAACTTACCAGTCCTAGTAGTTACAGACTTTACATTTACAAGCTCCTTTAAAGACCTTCTCTTTCTTCTTAGCTCCTTAATCTGTGTTTCGTGAGTTGTTGGCAGTAGATATCCACCTCTTACATCATCAGCACCTATCACACCAGTATCCCCTGCCTTGTTTTCCACAAGATTATCAGCTACATACTTCTTTTCTGCATCTGTCATAGATTTATTCATTAGAGCCTTGTTGAATGCCCTGTTTTCGTCTACCTTATCTACCACAACATTTTTATTTGCATTATTTACAACGCTATCCTTTTCTTCTTCCTCAATCTTTAGCTGAATTTCTAGCTCCTTGTTTAGATTTTCTATCTCACCTATCATTGCATGAGCCTTTTCTATTTCTCCCTTGTCTCTAAGATTCTTCATCTCAGACTTTTTATTTTCTATCTTTCTTCTAATTTCTGCACTTAGTAACATATTCTTATCTCCTTATCCTATAACATCAATGCTATTTCAATTTCCTTAGCCATCTTGTCAGCTACCTGATTTTGCGTACCTTCAAGGTCCTTATCTGATTGACCTTTATTATCAATGCTTGTCGCACCTACAGTACTGCCTGCCCCTGACTTCTTTTCTATTGTTTCTTTCAACTCCTGTGGTATTTTTGTGCAATTTAAAATGCAGTTACCAACTTTATTGTCGATTACTGCATTCTTATCAACTATATCCACTTTGAAGTAGTCCTTAGCTGCCTTTCCGGTCAGCCATGTCTCAGTATTAACCATGCTATTGATTGTCTCAGAATCAATCCCCTCAACAACCTTGGACATATAGCTATTTACTATACCCTCTTGCAACGTGTCTAATGTATCAGCCATCTTCTTGAAGTCATCAGCATTACCACTACACCAGCTTGATGGCTTGTGTATCATCAGGTAGGCATTTTCAGGCATTTCAATAGTGTCACACCCAAAAGCTATGATTGATGCAGCACTACCAGCCAGTCCATCTATTATAGCCTTCGTGCTAGCATTATGTCTCTTTAACATATTAGCTATTGCAATCCCAGCAAACAAATCGCCACCACCTGAGTTTATATAGACATTGACGGTCTTGTTGTTAGCCTCAGATAGCATATCACGGATATCAGATGGATATGTATCCATATCTTCACTCCATGACCAACCTTTCCAGCTATCATCCACTATATCGCCTACTACATAGATATCAGTACTATCAGCATTATTCTGTACTCTTATCACTTTTCTCACCTCCTTCACTATCATCTTTTTTATAAGCCAGTCCAATGTCAGACAGGTCTACATATGATCCATTCACCATTACTACGTCACCCTCGTCTATCTTAGGCATTCCTAAGTAGTTTCTAGCCTCGTTAATAGTATATACTGACCCTGTAGTCAGCTTTGCCAAGAATTCAGCCTGTGACTTGATGTCACCTCTCAATATAGTTGCTACATTAAACTCAAAATGTAGCCCCTCTTTTCTTTCGTCCCTAGTCAACAACTTATAGTTAAATTCTTCCTCGTATTGAGTTAGAATATACAGCAAAGTGTCAACATAGTAGGTCAAGTTCTGAGCTTCTGAATTGGCATATGATGACTTTTCATAGTCATTCAGATGATTAGGCTTAACACCCATAGCACTTGCTATCTGTAGCGCTGAATACTTCTTCAATTCATAGAACTGACTATCAGTCAATTTCAAGTCCAAAGGCACTAGATCCATGCCTAGCGGTATAGGTATTATCCTCTCATTTGTATCATTACTAGCAAAATCAGCAATCTCCTTGACTAGCTTTTCCTTTTTGTCCTTATTTAGGTCCCCGACATATTTTATGATGGCATTAGCCGTCAACCCATTTTTATATAGATTATTTAGATACCTCTGGGCCTCTTTAGACCCTGATAGAGTCCCTGCTAGTGTTTCCCTCACAGATTTACCAACTAGGCCATCTGTAGCTAGCCCACCTTTTAAATGCAATATCTCCCCAGGCTTAAAGTAGTATGCCCTTCCACCCTCTGAGTACTGATATACATGACTAAAATCAACTGTAATATCTCTAGTGTTATTTACTAGTATGCTCATATTTTGTGGTTTAAGAGGGACTATACTCTTCAACTTGCCTCTCTCATACCTGAGATATGCATACGCATTGCCATAATGATTACGATTAAATTCCATCAAGGTTTTAAATGTTACACTAGACATAAAAGGATTTGGTCTAAGGGCCAGTAGCTCCAATACCCCATTATCCTTGACCTTGTTACCATCACCATCTTTCAAGTGTATTGACAGCTTGCCCAGAGATTCACTCAATACCTTTAGACAAGTGAAATAAGTAACCTCTGATAAGTCACTCCCAACACCTTCGCCCTTTCGCCTAAAATACTCATTGATTTCGGATAGGCTAACAGTTTTTTCGCTATCTGTTTCTTTATTCAAAAACCTTCCAAATATTCCCATATCTTATTATCACCTACCTGCATTCTTCATAAAGTCTTTTTCAACAAGTTTCTCAAATATATATTTACCAGTTCTTTTACTTCTTTTTTCTTCTAAATATTTTCTCCATCTTTCTTCTGCCAGCATTTCATTCTTTTTTATTTTGTATTTTCTAAGTTCAACATTTGCTCTGTACGATTGTACAAAAAATACTACAAATACAACCAATACTATTCCCAGTTCAATGTAAAGTGGTATAAATGTCTGTACCCATGATAAATCACTTTTACCAACTACCTTTAGCAGCACTAGACCAACTTGTATCAACCCTAGCACACTGATGGTATTATTAGCCGCATTACCTTTGTTATCCCTTCTCATAACCCCCTCCAATCTACTTACTTTCCTTACTCCTAAATGCTTTCATCATGTCTTCCCATTCGTCGAAGTCATCATCAGCATTGTATTTAATGTTATTCTTGCTGTTTACATATAACTTCCATGCATCCACCACGGCATCTATAGGATCTATCCTACCTGTTGCTATATTTTTTTCTATCTTAGTCTCACCAAAACTATTTTTTGTTGTAACTGCATTAGAACAAGACCAGCTAAATAGCTCGTCTAACTTGTTATATTCAATTCCTAGTGCATCAACTGTCAACTTAAAGTCTATAGTTGCATCAGATAGTGACCTTGCTGACTGCACTATCTCAGTCAAGTCACAACCTAAGAATTCTAAATCACTGATAAAAGCACCAGCATTGTGAGGGTCATAGCCACAATCTATAAATTTTATGCCGTAATCCTCCTTGATTTTCTTTAGATAGGCTGTTATAAAGCTATAATCAGTCTTATAACCACCACCGCCAGTAGTCAAGTCTAATAGTCCTTGGTCAGCCCACAACTGATATGGTGCATCATCCGTCTTTATATGCTCCTGCAGCCTCATAATAGGCATAAATGAATGATGATGTATAAAAACCTTATCTTCACCTTTCAGAGTTGGGAAAATCAGCGCTATACTCGTTAAATCGCCACCACTCGACAAGTCTATCCCCAGTATACAGTCTCTCCCCTTGAAATCTCCTAGGGTCCTCTTAGATCTACACTTTAGTAGCTTTTTATTATCAAGTAGCTGGTCACCTGCATTAGTCACCCAGCAATTTAACTCCTTGGTCAAGAAGTTTACAAGCTCATTACCGCCTGTCTCCTTGGCCGTGATAGACTTTTCTCTTATCTTGTCTATCATTTCCTCGTTCAATGTGTCATCTTCATTCCATAGCCTAAGAGGGCTTGTCTTAGCCCAGTTGGTAGGCTCCCATATATCGTCATTCTTATCCATTTCACATATATAGATGAACTGTGAGTCTTTTGTTATTACATCATCTAGTATCTTCTTGCATAGTAGATACTTCTTATGACAAGCACCACCGATTGTAAATCCAGCTGTAGTTATGATTAAGGTCAATGCAGACTTTACATTTATCTGACCATCAAGCAATAATTGATACATCTTGCTGTTAGGATGTGCATGATATTCATCAACTATAGACAGCACCGACCTAAAACCATCAGCTGACTTGGTATCTCTCCCAATTGCCTTGATTTCAGTCCCAGTCACATAACTCTTGATTATCCTGTCATGCTCCCTTATTTTATACATCTTATCCAACCATTTGTCTGATCTGATAAACTTGGCCAACTCGTCCCAGACTATATTAGCCTGGTCTTGCTTAGTGGCTGCACAATATATCTTACCTAGTTTATACCCTCTAAATGTAGCCCAGGCATTGCCCTCGGCACCTGCCAAGAACGACTTACCATTCTGCCTAGCAATCTGAATATATCCCTCTCTAAATCTAAGCGCATCATTAGACTTCTTTTTCCAACCATGCAGGGAACCAATTATAAAGTCCTGAAACCCCCTAGTCCTTAGTGGCTTTTCTTCCTCACCCTCAGCTATCTTCAATTCATTAGCTATATCTATATACTTCTCTGCCTCTTCAACATCAAAGTAGTAAGGCCAGTCACCTTCAGATTTAGCCAGGTCATCTAAATGCCTCTTACAGCATAGTATCTCCGTCTCGCCTTTTAGTATTTCTTTGTTTGCCACCTTCATGGCATATCTAGTAGTCCTGTCTAACTCAACATTTATCATAGATATTTCAAGAAAGGATTAGATTCTTTTTCCTCAGACCTTGGAATCACGAGACGTAACCTATCCGAGGTGGCAAGACCCAACTTAGATGAACACTGCATTATAGTATCAACCTGTATTTTTCGCAGTTTGATTAGATCCTTGGCACAGTCATTTACTATAACATTTGCATCATCATCTACATCAGTGATACTAGAGCCATTAAGTTTATTAGTTATGTCAATATACGTAGCGTAAGATTCACAATATATAGCCAGTACAGATAGGTCCATATTGTCTATCAACTCCAAAGGCTCCGATTCCTTGACTATTCTTTTAAATTCTTTCTTGGCATCTTTAGATAACCAAGTCGGTGGCTTTAAGTCTCTAGCAACCTTTAGTTTAGACTCAGCAATCTCCCTCTGTAGCTTTTTCTCCTTGCCTATCTTTCCACTAGACACTACAGACAATTTTGGTGGTCTTCCAGTCTTAGCCATGCTATCCCTCCTTCCTTTCTTTATTTTTGGACTTTCTGGCATTTTCCCGCGAAAAAAGTCCCCCGCGGTCCTAGAAAAAGTTTTTTCAAACTTTTTTTAGTACCCCTCCCTAAACTTTTCTAAAAAACTTAGGAGTTCCTTAGCCTTTGCCTCTTTAAACTCATGTCCTTTATCGTATTCTCTCTCGATCTCAGCGTGTGACTGATTGCTAAGAGGTATTAAGTAGTCAGGATCTAATCTCTTAATCCAATCATCTCTGACTGGTATGATGTGATGCACCATCTCAGATGGAACTAACCTGTTGTACTTGTATAGTTGATATACATCAAGATTATGGTATCTATATCTAGTCTGCTTGGCCAAGCTAGTCCATTGAGTAGACTTGTAAAACTTCTTGGTCTTCTCGTCTCTTACCTGCTTGTCATATGCTTTGTGTCTATCATATCCACACACCTTGCAGACTTCTCCAACTGGGACCTTAGCCCCGCACCTACAAAGTTTAGTTAACATCATACCACCCCCTTTAGGTAGGACACCTCCCCCCCTCTTTCAAATGTTACATATCTGCTATTCTGTAATATATATTCTAGCTTTCACTTATCAGCCTGTGATATTTGATTTTCTATAACTCACAACCACATTGGTTTGCTATGCCTTGGCTATAAATATTACACCAACTCATTATGTAACTTGTTACTTATAAATTAAAAGTAACACATTGAATCATAAGCATCACTCAACGTGTCCTGATTAATTCCAATGTATCTTAGCGTTACGCTAGGTTCACTGTGATTAAATATATTTTGTAAGACTGCTATGTTCTTGGTCTTAAGATAGTAGTGATACCCAAATGTCTTACGTAGACTGTGAGTACCAGTATGATCAATGCCAAACATCATACAAGTCTCTTTGATTATCTTCCATGCATGCTGCCTAGTCATTGGCTCAACTCCATCTTTCTTACTGTATATCAAGTACTGATAGTCTTCTTTGCCTTCAATATACTTATCAAGTACTTTCTTTAATCTTTTATTAATCTTGATATCCTTGTACTTACCAGTCTTCTTCTCCTTTAGTCTTATATTAGTCTTGCCTCTGACATGCTTAACCTGTAATCTGAGTATGTCCGATATGCGCAGTCCAGTATATAGACCTAAGTTAAATAATATATAGTTTCTTTCATTAGTCTTCTCAAGATACATCAATATATCTTCAAGCTTATTCGTATCTCGTATCGGCTCTACATAGTTCACATATCCTCACCTCACTTTCTACGCAAGCAAAAAGGACACGCTTACACGTATCCTTTTGCCAGCTTTAAACAATATACAGGAGGAATTATTGGTTTGTCCATTTCTTCCTGATACCATAATAACACATATCAGTGTGACATTTTGTGACATTTTTATTTTAGTGCTTATTTTCTAGAAATATTTGCATACTTTTCTAGTGCTTTCCCATGTAGTCTATGAATTTGTCTAACAGTGTAGCCAATCTCTACTGCAATCTTTTCCCAGCTGCAACAATCTATGTATCTCATTTTTAGAATTATCTCAAATACATTATCGTTAATTTTATAAATGTTTGTCATGATAGTCTCAGTCAAGATAAGCTTCTCTTTAATCAAATCATTTATTTTATATTGCAAATCCACTGCTTTACACATCATGATTTCTTTCCCGCCTGCTCCACTTGTCTGCACTCTTTCGCTATAAGTTATGCAACCGCCTTTTATCATAGTGTCGATTTCTAGAAGCTTTTCTTCTAGCGTATTTATGTTTTTTTTAATTAAAAATACTTGTTGAAGTTCTTCCTTAGCCTTTTTTATATCCATCTTTCACCTCTAAATAAATGTCTTTGTCAATGAATTATTTCTGATAAATGTTCTCATTAAACCGTTTTTATCTCTAAAAAAAATTAAATGATCTGTCATATACTCGAATTCTAAATCTCTAAATACTCTAATTGCTTTTATGCCATTTTCTTTAACCTTGACTGTATATTTTAATCCCTTTTTAAGATTGTATTTTTTAAGTTTTTGTGATTTTTCACGATTTTTCTTAATTATTTTGATATCATTAATCTCTCTTTTTTCGTGATAGCTTATTGTCTTGTTCTCTTTTTCGATTTTAATCGGCTTAATTATTCTTTTTTGAATGCTATTTCTTGTCCTGACATTTAATATTTGTGACCCCTTTATTTTAACTTCATGTCTTTCTGATAGCTCTTTAGCTATTTGATTATCTGTCATCCCTTTATGAGCTAGCTCTTGGACTTCTTCAACAAGAAATTCATTCCATATGATTTTTCTTCCTGATTTAACTAGAGCTTTTAGCGGCACTCCTAGTGTTAAATCATAAAATTTTATTGCAGCTTCAATAGTGCTTGCCTTGTAAATTATACCTTCTTTATCAATGTCATTCATTATTTCAGCTATTTCTTCGTTGTTAAATCCTTTATTTAAATATTTACTTACTAGGTCCAGTTTTTCACTAGTCCATTTAATTCTTTTCACGATAACCTCCTAATAATTTTCTGTAATTCTCTTATGTCTTATATAGTCATCCCACCTGATATCACCATTGTATGCACTATCCTCCAACTCATCTATCAAATCTTCTATTGCTGAAATAATACTATTACTCATGCTTACCCCCCTTAAAATGGCACGTCGTCATCATTGACTGCATCAAACTCACTAGGACTAACCACGTCACTAGGTTCAAACTTAGGCGCATCAAACTCTTGCCCTTGCGCATTACACTTCTTAGCTGCTTCTAAACTCTGTATATTTCTAGCAGCCACCTTTGTAAATGACCTGTTATTACCATCATCAGCGACATACCTATCAACTCTTATACTACCTTGCACAGCCACCAACCTTCCTTTGTTGACATAGTTGGCCGTGTATTCAGCAGGCTTTCCCATTATCTCACAAGGAATAAAGTCAGTAGTTGTTGATCCATCCCTATTCTTATAATCTCTATCAATAGCTAGCACAAATGTTGCCACTGGTGTACCAGAGCCAGGTATATACCTTAGTTCTGGATTTTTAGTTAAGCGTCCTACTAGTACTACGTTATTCATTAATTGCACCTACCTTATCCCAATCTACATGCTCTAATATTCCCATCAACCTTGCAATCTCAGGATCTTGATATGTACATATACAATACGTATGTGCATTAGGATGGTGATTATGGCTTTTTCTTCTTAGATAATTTTCTGCTGCTTTTTGAGTCAAGAAGCAAAATTTATGTTCCCAGTTTTCTCGCATTGCAACCCATCTATAAGAACCAACTGTTCTATTTTCTAGAAAATCAACAAATTCATCTGAATCTAGATAACCATATATACTTATTCCATCTTCATGATATCCGCTTCCTGATATTTGACACGATTTTCCGTCAAATAAAAATTCTAGCTTATCAGAGTCCTGATCATATTTAACTTCGTCAATCTCAATTTCATCATACTCGTCTGAATAACTGCTAATTATCTCATACAACTCTTTAACGCTCAATTCACGCCCTTCTTCATTATCTATTATTTGATAATAGTCTGCATACTCATCTGATGTTGGTGTATCTTTTCTGTCTTTTATAACCCACGTCCTCACATCAGCAGTCTCACAATTATCCTGTGTATTTCTTTCTTTTTGCAATGCTTTTAAGAACTCTACATCTTCCTTGCTTAGTTTTCTTTTCTCTGTTGTATCTTCGTGATACCTTAAATTAGTATGAAAATATGCCATCTTATTCACTCCTTATCTGTCTCAATACTTTTAACTATTTCATCATGTATATTTGAATCCAACTCACTCACTTGACTACAAGCACCCTGCATATTACATCTCCGACAAATCTATACCTACATACATTCTATAATCTACAGAGTTGTCAAATTTAAATTCTTCATATTCACTCATATCTAAGTTTTCAAAAGTTGATGGCTTAGGTATTTCTTCACCACTTTCAATTAACTCTTCTACTGCTAGCTTTATATAATCAGCTGCCATTTTTCTTATCTCTCTAGCATCTTCAACCTGTGTCATCCCTCCAAATCGCTCATAAAAGTCTGGTATAAAGATTATCCAAAAAATCTCCATCTTCCCTTGCAACAATTGGATATTTAAGTATCTTCTCCATCTTCTACCTCCTCAACAAATCTCCAATCTTAACTTGATTAAAAACTTCCGCACTAACAGAAGTGCATATTCTCTCGCCAGCATTATCTCTCACGATCAAATTATACTGCTTATCATACTTCTCAGTCCTGCCCTCAACCTCGACAATCTCCTCAGGAAGATATTCTTTTCCAATCACGGTCCCAAGATATATTTTGCACTGATATTTATTTATAAACACCCCCGACAAAATCCCACATAAAAAAGATAAAGTCAGCACTCCAACAATTAACGAGCTTTTAGAAATTATATGAGCCCTCTTAAAATCCATGCTTAGTCCTCCCATGCTTATATATATTCTTGCAAATCTCATCATGCATATAACAGCTAATATCAGCAGCTTTCATTCGTTTCTTGTAGAACTCTTTGTTCATTTCACGATAACTCAAATACTTGCTACAAGCAGAGTGACAACCTAACTCTCTGTCCTCACAATCTTGACAAGGACTTTTCTTGATATAATTTGCCATTACTCCGCCCCCTTCATGCAATGCCCTACAACTACGGACCTAGCTAGAATATCAGCAACAAATTGTCTTACTATGGGATCACTCTCAGCTTCTCCCTCTTTTTCAAAATCCGTAAGAGTATACCCAACTCCTGCATATTTCACAGTTGCACGATTTACACCTTCATAAAAATCATCCATATTTTCATCATAGAGATAGTCACTAAAGGCCACTATGTCCCCGTGATAGATGTCCTGTCCGTTTTTATCCTTAACTCCTACAGCTTCAATCAGCTTGACCTTGTCTAGCCCTACCACACCGCCACCATCAAGCATGACAGCCCTACGCTCGTTGTAAATAGTGATAACTTCTCTTAGTTCGCCTTTGTAATAACACTTTAATTTTAAATCTTTCATACACTACTCCTTATCATAAAATCTGCTCTTAATCTTCCTGACCTTAGCCATGCGTGATGGCTTGCTGTTATTCTTCTGCACGTTGTAGGTGCTCGTCACAGCCCCACAATCCTGACACTGAACGATATATCTATCATCTTGTCTGACAATCCCGACCATGACCCCTTGGCAAAACTTACATCTGTCCTTAGCTGTGTAATCTCCATCAAGCATAGATCACCTAGCCTTCCTAGCAGGTAGGCCTGCAGCTTTCCTTAGTTGCTCTTCCGTATAGGTAGCGCTTTTGAAATTATGAAATCTAGTCTTAGTAATATTGCTCTTCTCCTGCTTCTTAGATTGCACTTTCCAGTCATTTTTTAGTGCGCCTAGCAAGTAGCCTATATTCGCATTTAAATCACCTTTTACAAGTGTCATGTCTATCTTTTCTTTTAGATAGTCAACCCCTCTCTTGTAGATGTCCGGTGATAATATCTTTTTTATATTTTCTTCGCTCAGATTATTAGACTTTAATAACTTTATATAGTCCGTGCTATTTACAAATTCCTCTTTTTTTGACTTATCAACATTATCCACATTATCAACAGGTTTATTTTTTGGATTTTCGCTATTTATATATATCTCTTTCTCTAACTCTAACTCTATCTCTGGTGGACGAATGTCGGACAAATGTCCCGACATTCGTCCTTTTAACTTCTCTTGATTAATCTTCTGTCTATACTCTCTCTTCCTGTCTCCCTCAGTACTTGACCTGCCTATAAAATTCTGAATTTGAAGCATATACATAGCACCCGATTCTAGTTGCTCTATGAGTCCAAGATTCATGAAGTGTACAATCGCTTGTTTTACATCACCTACACTATGTCTTGTCACAGTAGCAAGCATTTCTGGACTATATGGAATGACATCATTCATCATCAACTTGCCACTATTTTTGAGGCTGCGTAGGTATAATTTGAGTAGTATATTTGAGTACTTATGTCCATCAGGCAGACTTTCAAGATATATTATTTCGTCTGACTCGAAAAAATTTTCCTTTAATTTCAGATAGTAGTATTTTTTATTGTCGCTCATAATATCACCTACTTATTTAATCTTAGTAAGCTTCATAAATGCTCTTTGAAGCATTTGCTTTTTCTAATTTTATAAAATTTATTACATCTGTCTTTTTCATTGCATAATCCTCCTGTACATGTTATAATTAATTTGATTTTTTGATTAGTCGGCCTTAGGGTCGGCTTTTTAATTCATGTATACGATCATTGTTAAATCCCCTTTTACATATCCCATAAATAAACTGTTGTATTTTCGCAGTCTAACTCCAATTCTTTATCTCTTATCCAGTAAGTACATACTATTGGCGTTGCACAGCCTCTGGTTTTCCCATAGAAAATAAGCTCTTCATCATCAACACTTATATAAACTACCTCTATTCCCTTTTCTTTTGCCCACTTTTTTACATACTTTCTTACCTTATCAAAATCATCTAATCTAATCATTCTTAATTCTCCTCTCTCAATCCTATATTTTGCCACTTAGTCCAACCTTCTTTTACATACTCCCATGCAATCAATACTGCATAGTAGCATGCTCCTGTGATATTCCATACAAACCTATCCCAGCTCACAGTATCCACCTCCGATATTTAACTCGTGAACAGAATTTTCAAGAGCCATAGGCAGTCTGTAGCCTTCTATTATCTCAAGAGCTATATCAAAATCTTTTCTCTTGATAGCCTTATAGCTGTCTATGTCAAATTCCCTCTTGATCTGTATCTGTAAATCACTAAATACCTTTGCCCTTAGTGACTTGTCCCTGTAGGCCGGTGACTTATACCCTATCAGCTTGATAACTTTCTTCCTGACAGCCTTAGTCAGCTTGTCACACTCAATATTAAATAATGGTGCATTGTCCTTGAAGTCCTGAAAGTCCTCTCTTAGCTCTTCCGTCTTGTTATCGACCATCAGTATGGCCTGTAACTCCTTACTCATGGCTGGCATGCTATATGTCCCTTGCTTTCTAAGAGTGGGTAGCACTTCGCCTGTGACCCAATCAGAGAATTTTTCTGCCTGTGGTTTCCTTGATTGGAAAATTAGCTTGTATAGATTTGATTCATTTATGAATGTTGATTGCTGCGTTCTTCCTAAGGAATCTATGACGTCATTAGTAGTGACACCATCTTGATTCAATCTAGTTCTTGCTTGTCTTGAATTTCCTATCTCTAAAACTCTGCATATATCATTCAACATAAACCAATGCTCATTACCTATTTTGCAGTTCTTACATCTCCGAACTCTAAACTATTAAAAACCTGTACACTTTTCATTTTCTTACCTCCTAAACGTATTTGCTCCACTCATTCGCATTAAAAGGCGGGACACTCTTCCTAGCAATGCTGTCATCTAATCGCTCTGCATAATGCAGATAATAATCAACCGCCCTTTTAGACACTCCTCGCATAGTCCCATATTCAAAAGTGCATTGAATAGGGATTTTATCACCATGCTCAGTAGCTTCTTTAAATGCCCTTTCAAAAAGTTTTGCCCCTTCCTTTTCTCCAAAAGGATAATGTTTTATTACATCCTTTTTTCTGACCCAATCAGGAGGGATTGTAATTTTTTCTTTCATAATCTACACCCCTTTTAAATTTTTTATTCCCCCTAACCTTCTGATTAGATTACAGAAGGAGCTGATGTTATAGCCTAGGGATTAATTGTTTCTCGTGTTCTTTTAACGCTTAAAGCGTTGTTTTAATTCAAAAAAATAATATCATGATATTTGATGTCATACAATGATTCAATTTTTTTTAGCTGAAGCACATCAGGATATGTTTTCCCCTTTTCCCAATTTGCTATAGTATCCTTAGATACTCCCAGTTTGTCAGCTGCCTCTTGCTGGGTAAACCCCTTGTTTACCCTTGCAGCCTTTAGTGTCATACTCAATACTATTACCTCCTTACATTCCTAGTATAATACCTATCCTAATTGTAATTCCAATGATTCCAAGGATTGATACTATAATTAATATTCTGCTTATTGCTTTTTTATTCTTCATCATATATAATAGTGAGTAGCTGAGGGGGATTTATTTACCCCAGTTTTGTAGGATTAAGATGATTATATCTAGTAGTTTTTCAATCAGACTTATAATTGCAGTTATAAGTCTGACTTTTGCTAGTCAATAATCATCTTTTTTATAGCCTTTCTTACTCACTTATCTCACCTCTGATATTATTATATTACACTTTAAGCGTTAAGTCAACGCTAAAAGTGTAATTTTTTCTTTTTTATATTGATTTTTTTCTTTTGGTAGCGTAATATATAATATATAGAAAGGCGGTGCAATAAATGAGCGACTTAGGTAATAAGGAGGTAATGGCAAAAAATATAAAGAGATATATGGAAAAATCAAATCTTGATAGAAAAGAGCTTGCCACTATAGCAGGTGTTGCGTACAGTACACTTAGTGATTGGCTAAATGCTAATAAATATCCTAGGATAGATAAAATAGAGAGAATGGCTAATTATTTTGGAATATCCAAGGCAGACCTTGTCGAAGAACATAACGAATTAAATAATAAACCTTCTGACTCTTTCGATTATCGATACTTCCCAGTATCTATATCGGCAGGAGCATTGGAAGATGTTGAAGGTATACAAGAATATGACTTGATCACCTTCTCTAATAATATGCTTGGTAAATACGCTGGAAATAAGTACTTGATAGTGCTTAAGGTTAACGGTGAAAGTATGAATAATATAATACCTAATGGCTCATATATCTTAGTAGACACTTCCAAAACTCACATAACAGATATAAAGGATAGAGACATAGTCGTATTCTCTGAATTAGGAGCTTACAGCGTTAAAAGATATATCAATGACGTAGCAAATCAAAGATTTTTATTTAAGCCTGACAGCAGTGATGATACCTTTACAGCTATAGAAGTTAAATACGAAGAATCAACAGATTTAAGACTAATAGGTAAAGTGGTCAAATATATCGTGAATTTAGATTAATCATTGTAATTAATTATTTTAGGAGGTACTTAAAAATGGCAATATTTGGTAAAAAAGAAACATCAGAAGAAAAACAACAGCGTGAAATGGAAAAATTTATGAAAAAATATCAGTTAGAAGATATTGACGAAAAGGACTTAATTATTCTTAAGAAAATTGCAACGGATATGATAGGCAATGAATTTTTTAAGACGGGTATGGTCTTCAGCCACGCTAAATCAGAAGACCTTGCAAAAGTAACTTATCTTTCTGCATTGGTTGAACAGAATTGGATGATAATTAGGCAGCTTAGTAGACTTAATTCCAATATAGAAAAGCTAACTCACAGGTAGAAAATCTACAATACTACCTAAATGGTGGGACAATCAATACAAATAAAATAAAAAAAAGAAGTAGTCAGAATCTTGGCGGACCAACTACTTCTTAGTCATAAAAAAGCACACTGATCGTGTGTCCTTTTCTAGTATTCATTTTAACACGAAAGGAGTGAAAAAACAATGAATGTAGAGAAATTATCAAATGGCAAATATAAATTTAGAGAAAAATATAAATGTCCTTTAACAAACAAATGGAAGTCAGTAACAGTCACATATGAAAAACATAATAGGCATATAGAAAAGCTCGCACAAAAAGAGCTCAACAAAAAAATTGAAGATATCTTATCCAAGTACGCACAAAAAAATACAGACATAACCATGAATGATCTTGTAGAGCTTTATTTGTCTGATGCTAAAGATAGATTAAAG
>UMHQ01082642.1_pt1 | contig 29057 bp, 28 predicted proteins | sample 1965531 | NCBI WGS metagenome assembly UMHQ01 (sample SAMEA4836098, study PRJEB28245) | human gut metagenome | biome: gut microbiome; material: fecal sample | place: Denmark | collected 2008 | reverse complement strand
ATTTTTTTATTCTTTTGTCACATATGTATTATCGCATAACATATTCAATTTATAATCTTCCAAATTTTTGTAAAGCTTGTTCTCGTAATCCTTCTCTAAAGTCTGGATGAGCAATTTCAATTAAAGCTTTTGCTCTAGCTCTTAAACTTTTTCCTCTCAATTTTGCAATTCCATATTCTGTAATCACATAATCAATATCTGTTCTGGAAGTTGTAACAGCAGCTCCTTCATCCAATAAAAAAACAATTTTAGAGATTTTTCCTTTTGCAGCAGTAGAAGGCATTGCGATAATCGTTCTGCCTCCTTTAGACATAGATGCAGCTCGTACAAAATCTACTTGTCCTCCAATTCCTGTAAATTGCTTATGCCCTAAAGTTTCTGAATTTGCTTGTCCCATCAAATCCACTTGTAATGCAGAGTTAATAGAAACTAGGTTATCATTTTGAGCAGCAATGATTGGATGGTTTACATAGTCTACTGGATGCATTTCTAAAGCTGGATTATTATGTACATAATTATACAATTTTTCCGTTCCCATCAAGAAACTGACAATGGATTTTCCAGGATTGAAATTCTTCCTACTATTATCAATAACTCCCGCTTCAATCAAATCAACAACTCCGTCAGAAATCATTTCTGAGTGAATTCCAAGATGCTTTTTATCAGTCAAGAAAGATAATACTGCATCAGGAATTGCTCCAATTCCCAATTGTAAAGTATCCCCATCTTGAATCAAACTTGCACAATATTCTCCTATTTTTCGTTCAGTCTCTCCTACAAATGGAGGGTTTAAAATGTGAATCGGCTCATCATATTCTACAATATGAGTCATTTTACTTACATGAACAAAATTATTTCCTAAGGTTCTAGGCATATACTTATTCACTTGTGCTATAACAATCTTTGCATTCTCTGCCGCTTCTTTTGTATAATCAGAAGAAACTCCCAAACTACAATATCCATGTTCGTCTGGCAGTGAAACTTGTATCAAGGCTACATCTGCTGGCATTGGTCCATCTTTCTTTAATAATTCTGGCACTTGATAGAAAAAGCAAGGTGTGAAATCTCCATGTTCGGCATTGACTACTTCACGAGTGGATGCGGAAGCATATGCGGCGTTTACATGAAAATGTTCTTTCTCTTCCTCCTTTCCGTAAGCTGCGTGACCTAAATTAACCATAGAAAAAATATCTACATTATGGTATTGCTCCCTATTTGCCATCATCGCCTCTACCAAATGTTTCGGCTCTCCTGCAGCATGTGAAGGCACAACCCTACAATTATTAGGGATACTTTTTACAGCTTGTTCTGCACTACATAATCTTTCTTGATACAATCCTTTCCAATGTGTCATGTTATTAACACTTCCTTTCTTTTGTAATTTTTTATGTAAAATGCCATTCGATTTTAAGAAATAAAATCTCTTGTAACATTTTTTAACCACTTCCTCTTTTTGTAACGTTTAATTACCATAGGAACTTTTAAAAACTCATCACACATAAGTAGTAAATAAATAATTTTTACTGGTAAGTGAAGAATGAAAGCTCCAATGAATCCTAACAAAATAGATCCTAACCACATCGTCGAAAAATCCACAAATAAACCATACCGACTGTCTCCACCAGCTCTAAAAATTCCAACAATAAAGACAACGGAAATCCCTTGAGCAATAATATAAAGAACTATTATCTTCAACATATAACTTAAATAATCTTGTATTTCCGGTGTCACTGCAAAGTGCTTTACTACCCAAGGTGAAATACAAAAAATAAGAAGACTTCCGATACTACAAGAAATAATAGATAAACGTATCAATCTTTTCGCATAATTTTGAGCTAAGTCATAACGTTTTTCTCCTATTGTTTTCCCAATTAAAATTGCAGCTGCATTGGCAATTCCAAAAGTTACTACAGCAGATAACTGTCTCAATATTTGAGTCACAGAACTTGCTGCAACCATACTACTTCCTAAATGACCTAATATAGCTGCGTTTGCTGCAATCCCAGCTCCCCAACACAGTTCATTAAAAATAACCGGAGTCGCATAATGAAAATAATCTTTCCATAAAATACGACTTACCTTAAAAATATCTTGTAGATGCAATCTCAATAATGTCTCATTTTTTTTAGCGTAAATAGCTACCATAATTATTTCTATAAGTCTGGCAACTAAAGTACCGATGGCGGCTCCTACTATACCCATTTTAGGAAAACCCAATAAACCAAAAATTAAAATAGCATTTACTCCGATATTTGTACATAAAGATACTGTGTATACTAAAGTTGCTATAAAAACTTTTTCTATACTTCTTAAAATATTTAGATACACAATTGTAATTGCCGTTAATAAATAAGAAAAACCTACTATTCTTAAATATTTAACTCCTTCTTCTATTACTGCAGGATCTTTTGAAAAAATCTCCATGGAAAATTTTGGAAAAAAAGTTGCTAAAACAAAAAAGAAAAAAGAAACTATGAGGGATAATTTTAAGGAAAGCCCTAATATTTTTTCAACAGTTCGCTTATCTCCCTTTCCCCAGTATTGAGCTGTTAAAATGGTAGCTCCTGATGTAATTCCAAAACAGATCAAAGTCATAATAAATTGTAATTGACTTGCCAAGGAAGCTCCTGCTAATACTTTTTCTCCAACTTTACTAAGCATAATAACATCGGTACTAATAACAGCAACATTCACTACATTTTGAATTGCCATCGGAAGAACTAATTTCCATACCATACCATAAAATTCTTTCTTATCTTTTCCCATTCTATTCCTTTTCTAATAAAGTCACGGCATAAGCTTTAATGCCTTCTTCCCTTCCAGTAAAACCCAATTTTTCTTCTGTTGTTGCTTTTATACTAACCCTATCAACATCAATTTCAAGAATATTAGCTATTTTTTCACGCATAGTATCAATATACGATCGTAACTTTGGTTTTTGTAAAGCAATCGTAGCATCAATGTTTCCAACACGATAACCTTTCTCTTGAACCAATTCCTTTATTTTTTTTAATAGCAACAAACTAGAAATTCCTCGATACTCTTCCTCAGTATCCGGAAAATGAAGACCAATATCCCCTAAAGACAGAGCTCCCAACAAAGCGTCCATGATAGCATGAATTAAAACATCTCCGTCAGAATGACCTAAAACTCCTTTTGTATGAGGGATTTCTACCCCACCTAAAATCAATTTCCGTCCTTCTGTTAATACATGAACATCATACCCATTTCCAATCCGAAACATACTTTTCTCCCTATTCATAAATACGACAATATTCTCTTTGAATTTCTTCGATACTTACTGTAGAAGTCCCTACTTTTCCAACTACAACTCCTGCCGCTGTATTTGCAATTTCAGCAGCCTCTTGCCAGGAAGCTCCCGCAACTTTTGATAATGTAAAAACGGAAATAACAGTATCTCCAGCCCCTGTAACATCATATACTTCTTTAGCAAAGGTAGGAACGGTATAGATATCTTCTCGATATAAAGACATTCCTTCTTCACTTCGAGTAATCAAAACAGTTTCCAATTCATATTTCTTTCGCAAATCCATACCTAGAGCTTCAATGGAATAAGAGGTAGAAACACCTGCACATTGATAAGCTTCTTTTCGATTTGGAGTAATAGAAGAAGCTCCACAATAATTATCAATATTTATAGGCTTTGGATCAACAGTTACTATGATATTTTTTTCACGACAAATTCGAATAATCTCTTTTGAAACACGAGAAGTTAAAACCCCTTTATTGTAATCTGACAATATAATGGCATCAATCTCGGAAGAAATCTTAACAAATCTTTCCAGTAATTCATCTTCTAGCTTTTTAGAGATAGCAGTAGAATCTTCCCAATCCAAACGAAGCAATTGATGATTCCCGCTTAATACTCTTTTCTTAACAATAGTAGGTCGTTCTTCCGAGCGAATGATTCCATCTATATGAACTTTTTTGTCAAAAGCAGATAATAATCTTTTTGAATTATGCCCTGTTCCTATAACACCTAAGCAATATACTTCTGCTCCTAAATTCGATAGATTATTTACTACATTGGCGGCTCCGCCTAACACAAACTTTTCTTCTTCTACATTTACAACAGGGACAGGAGCTTCTGGTGAAATTCTTTCTACCTTTCCGATAATATAATCATCAAGCATCAAATCTCCCAAAACAGCTATTTTTACCTTTTGAAAATTCTCTGTAATTTTAGTAATCCAATCTTTTCGCCTCATAAATAATCCCCTTTTTTTTACTTTTTCTTATTATATGTGATTTTATTGACTTTTTCAATCATATTTCTAAAAATTTATCTTTCAATCCCTTCTCTCGCTTTGACTCCCTGCTTAAAATAATGCTTTACTTCGCACATTTCTGTAACTAAATCTGCCTTTTCTATAATTTCATCAGGTGCATGTCGTCCTGTTAACACCAATTCTGTATTTTCTGATTTTAATTGAATCAATGATAAAATTTCTTCGCTAGATACTAATCCAAAACGTCTTGCAACAAAAATTTCATCTGCAATCACTAGAGAATACTCTCCACTTTGGATAACCTCTTTTAAAAAAGAATAGCCCTCTCTTGCTAATTTTTTATCAATCTCTTGTACATTTTCTATTTTACGAATAAAATTCCCGGTACCAAATCTTCGAATTGTCATATTTGGAAAAGTAGCTAATGTTCTTAATTCTCCGTAATTTTGCCCCTTCATAAATTGACATAGTAAAACTTTCCATCCATTTCCAAGGGCCCTGACTGCTAGACCTAAGGAAGCTGTCGTTTTTCCTTTTCCGTTTCCTGTATATATTTGAACGTATGTTTTCATAAGTGCTCTCCTTTTTTATTATCTCATTTTAATATTCCATGAAAATTATATCATTCTTCAGTAAAAAATTCAAAATGAAACTCTGTATTTTATTTTCTATTGTATTCGTTCTGTTTTGGTTAGGTGTTTTAGCTTTAGGATAAGAAATTTAACCCCTAACAATTTCATGAATTCTATTGAATGGACTCTAAGAAATAAATGAAAGTAAAAGGAGTTGTTTGAATATGAAAAAACAAGAAAAATCTTTCCTTGAAATGCTTCTTATATTATTATTTATCTTAGTTTTTCTTTTATTTAATCCATGGACGTACATAACATTGCTTTTATTTTTTATTATATGGAATGCTTTTGGAATGATAGGAAAAATAATGACAGTACTTATCGTTATTAGTGTGATTATAACTCTATATATCATTTTCCAAGATACATGAGGATTTGGAGAATATTACACTCCAAGAAATAAAGTCTTAGATTATAATTTTTGATTTAAAATTCCGAACGTTTTTAATTCTTTGAGAAAAATAATATTGATCTATTAATTAGGAGCAGGAATATTTTTTCTTGCTCCTTTTTTCTTTCTATGCTATAATTGTATTACAAAATATATAAAAAGAAATACAAACATAGAAAGGAGTGATATTATGTCTGTGGTGTCATTGAGATTAAACGAAAAAGAAGAAAAAGTATTGAAAGAGTTCGCAGGATTTGAAAACATTGGGATTTCTACTTACATCAAAAAAGTATTATTTGAAAAATTAGAAGAAGAATACGAATTAAAGTTATTTGATAGTTTATGGAATGAACATATCCAATCAGGTGGAGAGACTGTCACATTGGAAGAAGTTGCGAAAGAAAACGGGATTGAATTATGAAATATCAAGTAGAATTTACAAAAACAGCAAGTAAAAAATTCCAAAAGTTAGATAGTTCTATTAAAAAAATCTTATTTTCATGGATTACAAAAAATTTACAAAATTGTTCTAATCCTCGAGCATTTGGAAAAGCGTTGAAAGGGAACTTATCGGATAAGTGGCGGTATCGTGTTGGAGATTATAGAATTATGGCAAGAATAGAAGATAGTAAAATTATTATAATAATTGTAGATATAGGACATAGAAAAGACATCTACGAGTAAAAGCCTAAAATCCATTTTAAAGCCTTTCAAAAGAAGTAGCTATAAGAACCTTTTTCATTTTGTAAGGGGATAAATCAAGCCCATGTCAAACCAATCTTACTTATTTTTTATAAGGATTTCTAAAAAGCCCATAGCAAACAAGAGCAATCCCTATAAAAGGACTTACGAAAAAACCAACAATTCCACAGCCGATAATTGCCAATGATATCATTTCAACTCCTCCTTTTGCTTTTATCTTATTATAACCTTGTATTATTAAAAAATCAATGTTTCTAAAATCACTTCTAAATCCTTCTTTTAAGGCTATAAGCTTTTAACACTTTCAACAGGCTTAAACTAAAAAAAAAGAGGTTTTTAGAGCCTCCTTGTAAAGTTTTCTGTATGTAATTTGTATGTAAACTTATAGAAATTTATAGAATATCATCGCAATATACTTCTGTTTCTTCTTTTGTAAATCCTTGAAAAATCAAGTTTTCACACTTCATAGAAAAATATATAAAACTATGGTGGAAGTGGCGGGAATCGAACCCGCGTCCGAAATTAAAGTAACCATAAGCTTCTACAAGCTTAGTTTGCTATTATACTTCGCAGATGTTACTCCCGCAAACAGGGCTAACAAAAGCTATTCTCTAAAATTTCCTTTCTGCTTAGAGAAATCACAAAAAGTAATCTGTATTTGGGTGACACCCTAATTCCACGCTCATACAGAAAAAGCGAAGAGGGGTGAGCTGACAACTAAGCAGCTAAAGCGTAATTTCTGTTTCCATCTAAACGATGACTTGGTCTCTCACAGCGACCAGCCTGACCTGCTACCTATGACCCGATAACCCCGTCGAAACCTTTGCACTCCCATATTCTATTGTAGATTATAGATTATCACATTTTTCAAAAATTTACAAGACTTTTTTCTTTCTTGTACTATAATAAACAGGAAATTTTAGTGGAAGTATTTATCTATTTATTTGCATTCACAAGAAAAATATGTTAAAATTTTGAGTAGATTTTTGAAAAGTACAAGGAGGCTATTGTGTCAGGACATAGTAAATGGAATAATATCCAACATAGAAAAGGAGCTCAAGATAAAAAAAGAGCAAAATTATTTACAAAATTCGGAAGAGAATTAACCATTGCAGCAAAAGAAGGGGGTGGAGATCCCAACTTTAACCCAAGATTACGTCTAGCGATTGAAAAGGCGAAGGCTGGAAATATGCCAAAAGATATCTTGGAAAGAGCAATCAAAAAAGGAACAGGGGAATTAGAAGGTGTCGATTTCACAGAAATTCGATATGAAGGATATGGACCGGCAGGTACTGCTTTTATCGTAGATGTCGTTACGGATAATAAGAATCGTTCTGCTTCTGAAGTAAGAACCGTTTTCTCAAGAAAAGGTGGAAACTTAGGAGCTGATGGAGCTGTTTCTTGGATGTTTAAAAAGTTAGGAATCATCGAAGTTGCTTCTGAAGGATTAGACTTAGATGAATTTATGATGGCTGCCTTAGAAGCAGGAGCGGAAGATGTAACTGACGAGGGAGAGACTTTTGAAGTCGTAACAGATTACACACAATTACAAACGGTTGCAGAAAATTTAAAAGCTGCCGGATATACTTATACAGAGGCTGAAATCTCTATGGTTCCGGATAATAAAGTAGAAATTACTGATTTAGAAACAGCTAAAAAAGTAATGTTATTATTCGACTCTCTAGATGATTTAGATGATGTCCAAGAAGTTTATTCTAACTTTGATATTCCGGAAGAATTATTAGAACAACTAGACTAAACATAGTTATACAATAAAATAATAAAAAAGGAGGTTTTATGGAACAATATCATTCTACTCTCTATCAAGTGTTAGACTCTAAGAAATATAAAGGGTTAAAAGCTTTGGGGATTAAGACGGTTCATGACCTCCTTTATTATTTTCCCAGAGCCTATGATAATCGTTCTAATATCAAAAAAATTGCAGAGTTACGAATGGAAGAATATGCCGTCATACATGCAAAACTTTTGCATGTCTACTCAGCTCCTACGAAACTCGGTAGAAAAATGACCAAAGCAACTGCAACGGATGGAAGTGGATTTTTGGAAATTGTTTGGTTTGGTATGCCCTATCTTCAAAAATCTTTAAAACTTCAAGAAGAATATATTTTTGTCGGTACGGTCAAACGAGCCATGGGAGCTTTTCAAATGACAAATCCGGAATTTAAACTTTCCAAAGGACAAAAGATGAGAGGAGAAATTTTACCTATTTATAGTAGTCATAAAAATCTTTCTCAAAATCGTCTTAGAAAATATCTCAAAGAAATATTATTTGAAAACTCTTTATTGTCGGAAAATATTCCAAAAGAAATTTGTCAAAAATATAATATTTTAGGAAGAAATCAAGCTCTTTCTGAAATACACTTTCCCAGTTCTGAAAAAATCTTAGAAGAAGCAAAAAGACGTTTTGCCATTGAAGAGCTTCTCATCATAGAAATGGGAATCTTAAAAAATCGTTTTTTGACAGATGCTTTGACTCAAGCCTTTTACCATTTAGAAGGGAAAAAAACTCTGGTAAAACAATATCTTTCCTCTCTACCGTTTCAATTAACTAAGGCTCAAAAAAAAGTAATTACCGAAATTTACAAAGATTTAGAACAAGGTAGAATTGTAAATCGTTTGGTACAAGGCGATGTAGGAAGTGGAAAAACAATGGTAGCCATGGTTCTCTTATTATATATGATAGAAAATGGATACCAAGGTGCTCTCATGGCTCCTACTGAAATTTTAGCGATTCAACACTATCTAGGTATTTACTCTAAAATGCAGGAACTTGGTTTACGAGTAGAGCTACTAACTGGAAGCATCCGAGGAAAAAAAAGAAGGAAATTGTTAGATGATTTAAAAGAAGGAAACATTGATTTATTGATTGGAACTCATGCTCTCTTAGAAGAAGAAGTAAGATTTCATCAACTCGGCTTTATTGTAATTGATGAACAACATCGCTTCGGAGTATTACAAAGAAAAAAATTACGGGAAAAAGGAATCCTAACAAATCTTTTAGTCATGACAGCAACTCCTATTCCTCGTTCTCTAGCTCTTAGTATTTATGGAGATTTAGATGTTTCTATTTTGGATGAATTGCCTCCCGGAAGAAGTCCTATTAAAACAAAGTGGATTTCTACGAAAGAAGATATGGAGAAAATGTATGCTTTTATCCGAAAACAGCTTTCTCAAGGAAAACAAGCTTATTTTGTAGCTCCTTTGATTGAAGAAAGTGAAAAATTATTGTTAAGCTCCATTTTGGAAGTAGAAGAAGAAGTAAAAGAAAAACTTCCAAACTATAAAATCGCCCTTTTACACGGAAGAATGAAAAATATAGAAAAAGATGAAATCATGCAACGATTTAAGCAAAGAGAAATTGATATTCTCGTTTCTACCACTGTCATTGAAGTGGGGATTGATGTCCCAAATGCTGTAATTATGACAATCCTAAATGCAGAACGTTTTGGACTTTCTGCTTTACATCAATTACGAGGAAGAGTGGGAAGAGGAAAAGATGCTTCTTTTTGTTTTCTTATTTCCAAAACACAAAATGAAACTTCCAAACAACGTCTAGAAATTATGGAAGCAACACAAGATGGTTTTATCATTGCGGAAGAAGATTTAAAACTACGAAATGCCGGAGAAATTTTCGGGGTGCGTCAAAGTGGCCTTTCGGATTTACGTTTTATAGACCTATTGCATGATGTAAAAACCATCAAGTTGGTTCGAGATGAATGTATGGAATATTTGAGAAAGAATCAAGGAAAAATTTTACTCCCCAGTTTAGAGGAAGATATTTTCCAAAAGTTTAAAGACAGTGTTCAAAAAGATTAAAAACTATGATAGAATAAAGATGAAAAAAATTGAAAAATATGGAGGAAATTGCAAGATGAGATTTAGTAAAGCGTATATTAAAACGCTCAAAGAAACACCGAAAGAAGCAGAAATCATTAGTCATCAATTATTGCTACGAGCTGGTATGATTAAAAAATTAGCGAGTGGACTATATACCTACCTACCTTTAGGATTTCGAACTCTAAAAAAAGTAGAAAACATCATTCGCGAGGAAATGGACAGAGCCGGTTCTCAAGAACTTCTAATGCCTGTTTTACAACCGGCAGAACTTTGGCAAGAAAGTGGAAGATGGAATGTTATGGGAGAAGAAATGGTTCGATTGAAAGATAGACATCAACGTGATTTTGTCCTAGGACCAACGAATGAAGAAGTCATCACAGACATTGTGAGAAACGATATATCTTCTTATAAATCGTTACCAATCAACCTATATCACATCCAAACGAAAGTGAGAGATGAAAGAAGACCTCGATTTGGATTGATGAGATCACGAGAATTTATTATGAAAGATGCCTATTCCTTTCATACCTCTCAAGAATCTTTAGACGAAGAATTTGAAAATATGAAAAATACTTATACAAGAATTTTTGAAAGATGCGGTTTAAAATTTAGACCGGTAGAAGCAGACTCAGGGGCCATCGGTGGAAGTGGTTCCCAAGAATTTCATGTCTTAGCAGAATCTGGAGAAGATGAAATTATTTATTCTGATGGATGTTCTTATGCAGCCAATGTAGAAACAGCGATCAGTAAAATAGAAAATCCTCCAAAAGAAGAAGAAAAAGAAGTTGAATTAGTCTCTACTCCAAATGCTTCCAGCATTGAAGAACTATCTCAATTTTTAAACGTTCCAAAATATAAAACTGTAAAGGCAATGATGTACAAAGATTTAGGTACAGATACCTTTGCTATGGTACTTATTCGTGGAGATTTTGAAGTCAATGAAGTAAAATTAAAAAATGCCTTAAATGCGATTGCCATTGAATTAGCGAAAGATGAAGAAATTGAAGCTCTAGGTTTAACGAAAGGATATATCGGACCTTATGCTCTTCAAAATAAAAACTTTACTATTATTGTAGACCCAACTGTCTTGGAAGTTTCCAATCACATCTTGGGTGGAAACCAAAAAGATTCCCACTATATCAACGTGAACTACGGAAGAGACTATACCGCCGATATGGTAAAAGATATTCGTCTTGTCAAAGCCGGAGAAGATTGTCCAAGATCGAATGGAAAATTACATAGTGCTCGTGGAATTGAATGTGGACATATTTTCAAATTGGGAGATAAATACTCCAAAGCTTTAGGTGCAAGTTACCTAGACGAAAAAGGCGAATCTAAAATTATGCTAATGGGATGCTATGGAATTGGAGTTGGAAGAACAATGGCAGCTGCCATTGAACAAAACTATGATGAACATGGAATTATTTGGCCAAGTGCTCTTGCCCCTTACCTAGTAGATGTCATTCCTGCAAATATTAAAAATGCAGAACAAATGCAACTAGCAGAAAAAATTTACGAACAATTAAATGCAGAACACTTAGATGCTATGTTAGATGATAGAGATGAAAGACCCGGATTCAAATTCAAAGATGCTGATTTGATTGGATTTCCATTCAAAGTTATCTGTGGAAAAAAAGCAGCAGAAAATATTGTTGAATTAAAAATTAGAAAGACAGGAGAAACTTTTGAAATCTCAGCAGATGAAATCATTTCTAAAATCAAAGACTTAGAAAAACAATATTAAAAAAGAAAGGAACTCTCTTCTAGTAAGTAGAAGTTCCTTTTTCTCTATTCTTCAGGAGGACGACTTATGAAAGACAAAATTCAAGAATTTAAAGAATGTATCAAAGAAAAAAAATATCTTTTAGCAAGTATTGAAGTATTACAATGGGAATTGGAAACGCTTGCTCCCAAAAAAGGGCAAGATTATTTATCAGAAGTCTTAGCGTATATGAGTATGAAAGATTACGAATTAAGTACTTCTGATAAATTTCAAAATTTAGTAAGAGACTTGTTACAAGAGAAAGAAAGCTTAGAGCTAATCTTACAAAAAGAAGTAGAACAAGCCGCTGAAGAAATGGAAAAAATGAAAAAAATTCCGGCAGAAGAATATCGAGCTTACGCAGAATTATGTGCTAAAAATCAAGGAGTTTGGGAAGAAGCAAAACAAAATAACAATTTTCAACTGGTAGAAGAGAATCTCACAAAAATCTTTGAATACAATCGAAAATTTGCAAGATATTTGCAAAAAGAAGAAAAGAATCTCTACGATGTTTTATTACGAGATTATGAAAAAGGAATGACTTGTGAAAAATTAGATGTATTTTTTGCTAGTTTAAAGAAAGAAATTGTGCCTCTTTTACATAAAATTCAAAAGAAAAAGAAACAACCTTTTCCTTTCTTAACTTCTCCTATCTCCAAAGAAAAGCAAAAAGAATTCTGTCATCTTCTTGCAGAGTATTTAGGCTTTGATTTTGAACGAGGAATTCTAGCAGAAAGCGAACATCCTTTTACTTTAAATATCAATAAAAAAGATGTTAGAATTACTACAAAGTATATGGAATCACTTCCTTTTTCCTCTATTTTTAGTACTATTCATGAAACAGGTCATGCCATCTATGAACAACAAATTGGAGACGAGCTTGTTTCCACTTTACTAGGCTCCGGAGGAAGCATGGGATTGCATGAATCTCAATCTCGTTTCTGGGAAAATATCATCGGTCGAAGTTTTGAATTTTGGAAAGAACTATATCCAAGCTTACAAACTCATTTTACAAGCTTAAAAACAATTCCTTTGGAAGAATTTTACCAAGCCATCAATCAAGTAGAAGCTTCTCTGATACGAACAGAAGCGGACGAGTTAACCTACTGTCTTCATATTATGCTACGTTATGAATTAGAAAAAGAAATCATAGAAGGAACACTTTCTGTCAAAGATTTACCAAAGGCTTGGAATGAAAAAATAGAGGAATATTTAGGAATTACCGTTCCTAATGCAACAGAGGGAGTTCTGCAAGATGTCCATTGGTATGCAGGTTTGATTGGATATTTCCCATCTTACGCCTTGGGAAATGCCTATGCCTCTCAACTATTTCATACAATGAAACAAGAATTATCATTAAATGATTATTCTCAAGATAAGTTACAGGAAGTTCGACTTTGGTTAGGCGAAAACATTCATCAATATGGAATGATGAAGACAACATCAGAACTTATCCGAGAAATTACAGGAGAAGATTTAAATCCAGACTATTACATTGAATATTTAAAAAATAAATATGAAGCACTTTATCAATAAAAGAACAAAGGAGTGGCTATGAAAAAAATATTCTCTTTGTTGTTTTTTATCTGCTTTTCACTTGTTCTATTCTCTGCTGATTTTGAAATTACAAATTTAAATATTACTGCAAAATTAGAAGAAAATGCCAGTATGAAAGTCAGAGAAGAAGTACAATATCGTATTGGAGAAATCAATGGGATTCTCTTTGACCTTGATGCCAAAGGAAATGGTCCCCTGACTTCTTTAGCTGTTTATGCCACGGATGAAAATGGAAACTTTGAAAAAGTTCCACAAACAAACTTAGAAATTACAGAAGAGGACGAACTCTATCGTATTAAAGTCTATGCTAGAACAGTAAATCAAATTCGGACTTTCGCTTTTGTCTATGAACTACAAGGTGGAGCCAAATTATATCAAGATATTGCAGAATTAAATCGAATTTTTGTGGGGAAAAATTGGCAGAGTCCCATTGGGCAAGTACAAGTTAAAGTTTTGTTACCAAATACAGTTCCACAAGATTCCATTCATGCCTATGGTCATGGCCCCTTAACAGGAAATATTAGCCTTGAGGACAACACAATCTTTTATAACTTAGAGCAATACTATCCCGGTGACTTTGTTGAAGCTCATATCTTATTTGGGCCTCAAGGACTATCAGGAGTTCCGCAAGATTTATTAGTAAAAGAAAAGGCAAAAGATAGACTTCTCGCTCAAGAAAAAGCTTGGGCAGAGGAAGCGAATGTAGAAAGAGAACGCTATCAAAAATTAGAAAAACACGGAAAATTTGCTTTTGGCATAGAAGCTTTTTGTTTAGCTCTGTACTTTCTATTTGCAAAATTTATTTTAAGAAAACCTAAAAAATTAGAACAAGAATTTCCAGAATATTTTAGAGAACTTCCCACAGACGATAGTCCGGCCATAGTAGGAAATTTCTTTCAAGCAGAAAATTCTGAAAAGATTTTTGCAACGATCATGGATTTAGTTCGTAGAAAATATTTAAATTTAGAGCTTCGAGGAGCTGAACAAATATTAACAATCAATACCGAAAAAAATAAAACGGAAAATTTGACTCCGTATGAAAAAGAAATAATAGAAATCTATCTACATCAAATTGGAAGTAGAAGTGAAGTAAATCTCTCTACCATCTCAAAACAAAAACTATCTCTTTCTATTTCTCAACGAATCTTAGGATGGAATAGTTTAGTAAAAAGAGAATATGCAGCAAAGGGGTATGGAGATTCTAGAAGTCCACTGATTATTCTTGGAGTCTTCTGTTGTTTCTTATTTTTAGGCCTTAGTATTGTAGCGATATCTGTCTTTGAACAAGTACAGTTTGCTTTCTTTATTCCGGTAATTTTTGCTTTCTTATTGCCCTATACTTTTAATTCAAAATTTCCAAATGCAAAAACGACAGAAAGTATGCAGAAGTGGAAAGCTTTTAAAAAATTTTTAGAAGATTATAGCCTATTAAAAGAAGCCAAAATCGATTCTATTTATCTATGGGAACACTACTTTGTGTATGCTTTAGTCTTAGGAGTTGCAGATAAAGTGGCAAAAGCGTATCAACTAGCATTAGAAAAAGGTGAAATTCTTATGCCAGAAGGCAGAAGTTCCCTTCATTACTATGCTCCTTGTCTACATTCTTATATTAGACAGCCTAGTCTACATCAAAATATTCAAAAAACATATCAACGATCTCACCAATCCATTGCAAGATCTACTCGTTCTTCGAGCATTGGTAGAGGTGGAGGTTTTAGTGGTGGCTCTTCCGGAGGAGGAGGTAGCCGTGGTGGTGGTGGAGCTTTTTAATATCATTCAAGGGGGTATTTTATGATTATAATTTTCATTATTATCATTGTTGTTTGTTTTATGGCAATTTCTTTCAAAAACAAATTTGTTGTTCTTTTAAGTCGAGTAAAAAATGCTTGGAGCCAAATTGATGTTCAATTGCAAAGAAGATTTGACTTAATTCCTAACTTAGTTGAAACGGTCAAAGGGTATGCTGCCCATGAAAAAGGAACTTTAGAAGCTGTGATTGCAGCCAGAAATCAATACGTTTCTGCAGGAAGTGTACAAGAAAAAATGGAAGCAAGTAATCAATTAACCGGTGTGTTACGACAATTGTTTGCAGTTTCAGAAGCCTATCCTGATTTAAAATCCAATACAAATTTCTTACAATTACAAGAGCAGTTAAAAGAAGTCGAAGATAAGGTTGCCTATGCAAGACAATTCTACAACGACACAGTTACAAAATATAATCAAAGTATTCAGTTATTTCCGGCAAGCTTATTTGCAGGTCTTTTCCATTATGTGGAAGAACCTCTATTTCAAGCAGTTACAGGATCTCAAGAAGTACCAAAAGTAAAATTTTAAAAGGAGTGTTTTTACTATGTCAAATGTCTATGAAGAATCACTAAAATTACACGAAGCAAATCACGGAAAATTATCTGTTGTATCAAAAGTTACTGTAAAAAGTCGAGAAGATTTAAGCTTAGCCTATTCTCCAGGAGTTGCAGAACCTTGTCGAAAAATTCAAGAAAATAAGGAAAATGTATATCGTTATACGTCTCGTGGAAACATGGTAGCCGTCATTACTGACGGTACTGCGGTATTAGGACTAGGAGATATCGGTCCGGAAGCAGCTCTTCCTGTTATGGAAGGAAAAGCTGTTCTTTTTAAAGAATTTGGCGGAGTAGATGCCTTCCCTATCTGTTTAGATACCAAAGATACCGAAGAAATTATTACAACGATTAAAAGAATTGCACCTGGATTTGGTGGAATCAATTTAGAAGATATTTCTGCCCCTCGTTGTGTGGAAATTGAAACTCGTTTAAAAGAAGAATTGGATATTCCGGTTTTTCACGATGATCAACACGGAACTGCTATTGTTGTTGTCGCAGGTCTTATCAACTCTTTAAAACTTTTAAAGAAAAATGTGGAAGAAATCAAAGTAGTCATCAATGGAATCGGAGCAGCAGGAAGTTCGATTGCAAAACTGATTTTACAATTAGGAGTTCCCGGAAAAAATATGTTATTAGTTGGAAAAGACGGTATTTTAAACCGAGAACAATCTGAAAATTATAATCATATTCATAAAGAGTTATCTTGCCGTACTAACGATGCCTGTCAAACAGGAACTTTAAAGGATGCTATCCAAGGAGCCGATGTCTTTGTGGGAGTCTCTGTCGGAGGTATCGTCTCTGCGGAAATGATTCAATCTATGAATCATGATGCTATCGTATTTGCCATGGCAAATCCTACTCCCGAAATTATGCCGGAAGAAGCTAAAAAAGCAGGAGCTCGTATTGTAGGAAGTGGACGATCCGATTATCCAAACCAAATCAATAACGTTTTAGTGTTCCCAGGACTTTTTAAAGGAGCTCTACGAGCAAAATCAAAGAAAATTACGGAAGAAATGAAAATGGCTGCTGCAGTTGGTCTTGCTAATCTTATCACAGAAGAAGAATTAAAAGACGATTATATCATTCCGGGAGCTTTTGATCCTAGAGTAGCGGAAACTGTGGCAAAAGAAGTAGAAAAAGTAGCCAAAGCACAAGGAATTTGTCGTGAATAAAACAGAAAGGGTATTCTCAAAATGAAAGTAGCAATGTTAGGTAGTGGAAGTGGTGGAAATGCAAGTTATGTCGAAGAAAATGGTTATGGTATTTTAATCGATGCCGGTTTTAGTTGTAAAAAAATAGAAGAACGTCTTGCTTCTATTGGAAAATCTGCTGAAAATATCAAAGCACTTTTAATTACTCATGAGCATACGGATCATATCTCGGGAGCAGGAATCTTAGCGAGAAAATATAATCTTCCGATCTATATTAGTCCTGAAAGTTTAGAAGTTTGTAGACAAAAGTTAGGAAAAATTGCTGAAGATCAAATTCATTGTATTCAAAAAGATTTTTTCTTAAATGAGAATATCTATGTAAAACCCTTTGATGTCATGCATGATGCTGTTCGAACTCTTGGTTTTCATATAGAAACAGCCTCTCAAAAAAAACTCGCTATCTCTACGGATATTGGATATATCACAAACTTAGTACGAGAAGCTTTTCAAGATGTCGATGTAGCCATTTTAGAAAGTAATTATGATTACAATATGCTGATGAATTGTTCTTATCCTTGGGATTTAAAAGCTAGAGTAAAAGGAAGAAATGGACATCTCTCCAATAATGATGCTGCAAAATTTATTCGAGAAATGTATACAAACAAATTACAAAAAATATTTTTAGCCCATGTCAGTAAAGATAGTAATCATCCCAATATTATTCATGATACCATGGAATTAGAATTTGAAAAGTATTCTCAAAAACCAAATTATGAAATCAGCTCTCAAAATATAGCCACAAAACTTTTTGAGAGCAAATAAGGAGAACCTATGTTAGAAAAAAATGATTTATGGGAAGAGTTAAAATATGGAGCTGCTAGTATTGGAAATACTATTCTAAAACCTCATCAATTAGAAGTCTTAATTGGAGGAGGAAATCCTGATTCCGATATTCTAATTCTAGGAGACGACCCGGAACTCTATCTCAATGAAAACTTAAAAACAAAAGAAGGATCTTCTGGGGAGTTTCTTTATCTTCTTTTGGAATTTTGTGGTATTCAAAAAGAAGATATTTATGTATCTACTTTATCCAAAAGAAATGCTCGTTTAAAAGATTTTATGCCAGAAGATTATGAAAAATTAAAAGAACTTCTTATCTGTCAAATTGGACTCCTTTCTCCAAAAGTCATTGTTTGTTTAGGATATGAGGCGGCTCAAATGCTTTTAGAAAAAGAGATTAACTTAGAAAAAGATAGACAAGAAGTTTTCACTTGGAAAGCAGGTATTCAAGTCTTCGTAACTTATGATGTGAATACAGTCAAAAAAGCTCGAGCAGAATTAGGAAAAAAAGCAAAATTGGCTTTAGAATTTCGTAATGATTTAAAAAAATTAGAATATTTCAAGTAAAAGAAAATCCGACTGAGGGGAGATGAGAACTCTCAATCGGATTTTTTTCTTATATAGCGAAGGAAATATTACACTCCTCTTGCTGCCATAATTACTTTAATTTCTTCTTCGTTGATTCCTACCATTGCTTCTCCTAAATTTTCAGATACTCTTGCAATGACTTCCGGATTATTATAGTTTTGTACTGCTTCTACAATCGCTTTTGCACGTTTTCTAGGATCCCCAGATTTAAAAATTCCACTTCCTACAAATACTCCGTCTGCTCCTAATCTTCTCATTAAAGCAGCATCGGCTGGAGTTGCTACCCCTCCTGCTGAGAAATTTGGTACCGGTAATCTTCCGTGATCATGAACATATTTTACCAATTCATAAGGCACTTGTAAATCTTTTGCCATAACATATAATTCATCTTCTCGTAAAGATTTTACAATATTCATTTCTTTCATAATTTGTCTCATATGAGAAACGGCTTGTACAACATCTCCTGTTCCTGCTTCTCCTTTGGTACGAATCATCTTTGCTCCTTCACAAATTCTTCGTAAGGCTTCTCCTAAATTTCTAGCTCCACAAACAAAAGGAGTCTTAAACTCATTTTTATTGACATGATATACATTATCTGCCGGTGATAATACTTCTGATTCATCAATAAAATCAATTCCAATTGCTTCTAAAATTTCAGCTTCTACAAAATGTCCAATTCTTACCTTTGCCATAACAGGAATTTTAACTGCTGCCATAATTTCTTTTATCATTTTAGGATCACTCATTCTAGAAACTCCACCAGCTGCTCGAATATCTGCCGGAACTCTTTCCAAAGCCATCACTGCAACAGCTCCAGCTTCTTCAGCAATCTTTGCTTGTTCCACATTTGTTACATCCATAATAACTCCACCATTAAATTTCGTAATCATATCCATTTTCTCTTCCCCTTTCCTTTTTGTTGACTTTTCTATAGTATAGTCGTATACTGACATTAAATAAAGTATCAGAATAAAACTTTTTTATGAGGTCAGAAAAATGATGATATTTCCTTTAGATAATAATAGTAAAACTCCTTTATACATTCAAATGTATAGCGAAATCAAAAAACAAATTCAAGATGGAAGCCTTCACTCGAATGAAAAGCTTCCTTCTAAAAAACATTTTATGGAACAGTATCATATTAGTCAAAATACAGTACAGAATGCCTTATATCTATTGCTCGAAGAAGGCTATCTTTATTCCATTGAAAGACGAGGCTATTTTGTTTCCAATCTTGAAAATATATTCACAAAATCTCTTCCAAGCAAAACAGTCCAAAAAGAAAATAATATCTCAAAAGTAAAATATGACTTTGCTTATTCAGGAGTAGATGTCCAAAGCATTCCCAAGACTATCTTAAAAAAAATTACAAGAGATATCTATGATGAACAAAATACAGAACTCTTATTTCAAGGAGATATTCAAGGTTATCTTCCCCTTAGAGAAAGTATTTGCCAATATTTAGAAAATTCAAGAGGTTTCTCTGTAAGCTCTAATCAAATTATCATCAGCTCTGGTACAGAATACCTCTTCTATATCATATTTAAAATCTTCGATCAAAAAATTTATGGCTTGGAAAATCCCGGATATAAGATGTTACAAGAACTCTTTACCTCAAATCAAATTGAGTTCCACCCCATTCCTTTAGATGAATCTGGAATTCAAGTAGAGGAATTAGAAAAACAAAAAGTTCAAATTGCATGTATTACTCCTTCTCATCAATTTCCAAGTGGAATTATTATGCCTATTCGACGTAGAAATGAGCTCTTACAATGGGCAAATTCATCTGAAGAACGTTATATTGTAGAAGATGACTATGACAGTGAATTCAAATACAATGGAAGACCTATTCCAGCCTTAAAAGCTATAGACCAAAAAGATAAAGTCATCTATATGGGAAGTTTTTCTAAGTCAATCAGCCCAGCTCTTAGAGTCAGCTATATGGTACTTCCCAAAAATTTATTAACTGTTTATGAAAGAAAACTTCCTTATTTTATTTGTCCTGTTTCTACCCTGAGTCAAAAAATTTTACATAAATTTATCTCAGAAGGATATTTCATAAAACATTTAAATCGTATGAGAACCCTATACAAACAAAAAAGAGAATTTATAGTGCAGTCCTTTAAAAAAACAAATATTACTATTTTAGGAGCAGATGCTGGACTTCATCTTCTATTAAGTTTTCCTCCTTCTTTTCCTGAAAGTAAATTTTTAGCAGATTGTAAAAAACATTCCATACGTTTATACCCCATACGAGAATACTATTTTCAAGAAAATATTACCACAAACCCAATTTTTCTTTTAGGTTATGCTAGTTTAGAAAAAAAACAAATCCAAGAAGGAATTACTATTTTATTAAAAATTTTAGAATCGAATCAAGAATAAACTTTGAATATCGTTTTTTAACATTGATTTTTAGAAAAACTTATTATACTATATACATACACTTAAACTATTTATTTAGATTAGAAAGGAAACATTATTATGGGAGAAAAAATTTTGATTATTGATGATGAAGAAGCTATTTTAGAGCTTCTAAAATTTAATTTAGAAATTTATGGATATAAAATTTTTACATCTAATACCGGAAAAGGAATCCTAGAAAAAATTATCGAAATTCATCCTAATATTATCTTATTAGATTTAATGCTCCCAGAAATAGATGGAATGAGTATCTGTAAAAAAGTTCGAGAAAATAGTATCTGGAATGATCTTAGAATTATCATTCTAAGTGCAAAATCTCAAGAAATTGACAAAATTACTTGCCTAGAAATCGGCGCAGACGACTATATTACAAAACCTTTCAGTATTCGAGAATTGATCGCTAGAATTCATGCTTTTTCTAGAAGAATTTCCCCTAGTGTTCCAACTACACAAGAAATTATACAATATCATGATTTAGTCATAGATCCAAAAGAAAAAACAGTATTAAAAAAAGATAAAAAAATCTCTTTAACTCTGTTAGAATTAAAATTATTATTATATCTTCTAAAAAATCAAGGAAAAATTTCTACAAGAGAAATGATTTTTAAAAATGTATGGAATTATGAGGAACAAAACAATACTCGTTCTCTTGATGTAAATATTAGAAAATTAAGACAAAAATTAGAAGATTCTAACAATCATTATATTGAAACTATTCGCGGAATTGGATATAAACTACTATAAAATATAATTTGGAGTCCATCTATGAAAAAAAAAATACTATTGATATGCTTTACTTTAATTTTATCTAGTATCTTCACGGTAAGTATTATTTTCTATAATATGATGAAGCACAACTATATTGAATCTATACTTGCAAATGCAAATAGCAATATTCAGCTCATTCATCTTATATTAGCTGAAAATAAATATGCAGACAAATATCTTTTTAAACTCTCTCAATCTCTTTCACAAAAAACAGGATTTAGAGTGACTTTTATTCGCACAGATGGAATTCCTCTTGCCGACTCGAATGATAATAGCATTCTCTTTGAAAATTTTCAATCACTTCCAAGTTTTCAAATAGCCAAAAAAAATATTACTTCTCATTACGTTAAAAAACAACCTCTAACAACAATTCCAGAAATAAAAATTTTTACAAAGCTTCATTTTTATAATAAAAAATCAACCATACTTATGCTCTCAAAAAAGTTAACTTTTCTAGAAGAATTCCAAAAAAAATTTTTCTTAGCTATTTTAACCGGCATTTTTATCTCTAGCATCTTATCTGTTTTTCTTTCTCTTTACTTTACAGCTTGGGCAACCAAACCTATTCTTCAGCTAACAAATGCTGTTAGAGAAATATCTCAAGGAAATTTTTGTCCTAAACTTTTATTACGGTCACATGATGAGTTAGAAGAACTAGCTAAAAATTTTTATAACATGAATCAAAAAATTAAAATTCTCCTACAAGATATTCAAAATAAAGCGAATAACCTACAAAATATTTTGGATAATCTCTCAGAAGGTATTTTGCTATTAGATATACAAGGAAATGTAATTTTGATGAACAAGTTTGCAGAATTCGAATTTGAAATCAGCAACTCTACACATAACTTTTTTTCTTATTCAAATTTTTCTTTTTGTCATAAGGAAATTCAACAATCTTTATTAAACAAACAAACTTTTGAGTTAAAAAAAAGGATAGGGAAAAAAATATATAAACTTCATAACCATTTTATGGAAGAAAACAAACAAATGATTTTAGTTATTCAAAACATAACACAATTAGAGCAAAATGAGGAGCTAAGAAGAGAGTTTGTCTCCAATGCTTCCCATGAATTAAAAACTCCACTTACTATCATTTCTGGATTTATAGAAACTATTAAGCTGGGTCATGTCCAAGAGAAACAACAGTTGGAGCACATTTTAAATATTATTGATTTAGAAAGTAAGAGACTAAATAAATTAGTAAATAATCTTTTACATCTTTCTCACTTAGAAAAAAATGTAGAACAAACAAATAAAAAAATATATCGTGTATCTTTGTATAGAACAATTCCACAAATAAAAAATTTATATCAACCTCTTTTGGAAGAAAAAGATATTGCTCTTGACATAAGCATTGCAAATGATTTTATAGAATCTCATATTTCTGAGGAATTTCTTCATATCGTTTTAGGAAACCTTCTAGAAAATGCTATTAAATATAGTAAAATACACTCTAACATTATACTCTTTTCTAAAATAGACAACAGAAAACTTTATTTTAAAATACAAGATTTCGGCTGTGGAATAGCAAAAGACGAACAAGAAAAAATTTTTCAAAGATTCTATCGTGTCGATCCTTCTCGAAATAATAAAATCAAAGGAAACGGTTTAGGCCTATCTATTGTTAAAAAGATGATAGAGAATGTTAATGGGAATATTTCCGTAGAAAGTGAACTACAAAAAGGAACTACTTTCTTAATCACTATTCCAATCACAGAAAAAAGCTAGCACATTTAAGGCTAGCTTCTTTTTTGTAACTTTTTCATTATCATTGGAGAAAATAAAGATAAGATTGTACATACAATTAAAAATATGGATACTGGACTTTTAAATAAAATATCTAATTTCCCATGATTTAAAATAATAGAACGTCTTAGACCTGATTCTCCAATAGGCCCTAAAATTAGAGCTAATACAATTGATGCAGAATTCAATTCCAACTTATTTACAACATATCCAATAAAACCAAACACAAACATAATCATTACATCTGCCATTTGATTATGAATAGCATAAGAACCTATAACACTTAGTGAAAAAATAATTGGAATTAAATATGTGTCCGGAACTCTTGAAATTTTAGCAAATATCTTAGATCCGGTTAAACCTAAAATTAACATAAAAATATTGACGATAATAAAACCTGCAAAAAAAGTATAGGTAATTTTTCCATGAATAGTAAATAAATCTGGTCCTGGCTGTAATCCTTGAATTAAAAGTCCTCCTAATAAAACTGCTGTAACACTTTCCCCTGGAATTCCTAAAGTAAATGTAGGAATTAGAGATCCTCCAGTAACAGCATTATTGGCTGCTTCCGATCCAGCAATCCCTTCAATACTTCCATGTCCAAATTCTTCTTTATGTTTTGAAAATCTTTTTGCCTCGTTATATCCTAAAAAAGCAGCTATACTTGCCCCAGCTCCTGGTAAAATTCCTATTAAATTTCCAATTACAGTCGAACGTAAAGCAGTAGGTAATATTCTAAGTAATTCTTCTTTCGTTAATAAAATTTTATCCTCAAAATGAACTAAATTCCCTGATTCCTTTATTTTTTTCTCTGCTAACATCAAAACCTGTGACATAGAAAACAAACCAATCAAAGAAGCTGTAAAGGGTATTCCTGATAATAAACTTGGAATTCCTAAAGTAAATCTTGGATTTCCCAGCATAGGATCCATTCCTATAGTAGAAAGCATCAATCCTATTGCCCCTGAAATCAATCCTTTTGTGATAGATTTTGTACTAGCTCCGGCAATAATAGTCAATCCAAAAATAGATAACCAAAAATATTCAGCTGGACCAAATTTCAATGCTAAAGTTGCTAAAGTTGGTGCAAATAAATACAAAGAAATGGAACTTAAAATCCCTCCAATAAAAGAAGCTATAACTGCTGTCCCCAAAGCTTTTCCAGCTTTCCCTTTTAAGGTCAACTCATAACCGTCAATAGCTGTTGCTGCTGCGGCTGGAGTCCCTGGCGTTCTAATTAAAATAGCCGATATTGATCCCCCAAAAATCGCTCCACAATAAACCCCAGCTAAAACAATTAAACCTGTTGAAGCTGGCATACCAAAAGTAATTGGGATTAAAAGGGCTACTCCCATAGCTGCCGAAAGTCCAGGCAAGGCCCCTATAATAATTCCAATACTCACACTCAAACATGCTGCCAATAAATTAACTGGAGCTAATGCTGTAACAAATCCAAATAAAATATCTGACATAAAATTCCCCCTTTAAATTAAAATTCCATTCGGTACTGGTACTTTTAAAAAGACAACGAATATGGAATAAATTAAAAGGCAAAAAACAATACTACTAATAACAGCCCATTTTATATTGGATTTTAATCCTACCATAATTACTATTAAATAAACAAAACTACTTATAAAAAAACCAATTTTTTCAATACCGAAAATATAAATAGCAGATAAAACTACAATAAATATAAACTGTTTTCCTTGAAACCCTTGAAAAATCTCACTTTTTTCTTTTTCTATTTTTGTAGTAAAAGATTTGATTCCAAGTGCAATTGTTAAAATAATCAACAATGCTAAAACAAATAAAGGATATTTTGCCGCTTTTTCTGGCAAAGATTTAATCATACAAAAATACAATGCTTCTAAAATAATCAATCCTATCGTTAGGATCCTATCATATTTTATCATTCTTATCCTCCTAAATTCCTAATTTAGGAACCATTTCTTTAATATATTGATCTTGTTCATTGATATAATTTGTTAGTTCTTCTCCTGACATATATTTTAATGGTAAATTTGCATTATTAGATTTTTCAATATTTTCTGGAGATTCCAAAGCAGTTTTAAAGGTGTCATGTAAATATTGAATAACTTCTTCAGGAGTTCCTTTAGGTGCTACTAAAGCTCTTGCAGAACCAAATAATACATTATATCCTTTTTCTTTTAAAGTAGGAACATCTTCAAATCCTTCTAATCTTTCATCTGTAAACGTTCCTAAAATACGAAGTTCTTTGTTTTTTACTAAACTTGCTACTTCACTGATTTTAGCAACAGTTGCATCCACATGACTTCCTCTAAGTGCAGCAATCATATCTGTACTTCCACCAAAAGGAACATGAGTTACTTTAATTCCCGCTTCATAAGCAAAGTGAGCTGCACCAATATGGTTAGATGCTCCAGTACCATTATTAGAAATAGTCAAAGCATCTGGATTTTGCTTAGCATCTTCCACAAATTCTTCTAGGTTCTTCCACTTACTATCCTCTCTTACCACTAAAACCCCTGGATCATAAACATGATTCATAATAGCTTGTGCATCATCTTTTTGAAAATTTGTTTTTCTTTGCAAAGGAATACTTACAAAAGTTGGCAAATTGATAAATCCAATTGTATAACCATCTGCTTCTGATTTTAATAGTTCAGTGTATCCAATTTCTCCATCAGCTCCCGGTTTATTCACTATTACAAATGGTTGTGGAAAAGATTTTTGAGCTTCTGAAACTAAGATTCTTGCTCCAACATCTGTACCTCCTCCTGCTTTATAGGCAACAATGACATTTACAGGCTTTGAAGGATATTTATCTCCTCCATTTTCTGCTTTTGATTTATCCGTACCACAAGCCGATAATAAAACTGCTCCCATTACAACACTAGAAAATACTTTTAAAAATTTGCTCTTCATATTTTTGTTAACAAAGTTAATATCTTTGTTAACTTCCCTCCTTTTTTTATTAACATAATTAACATTTAATTTATTATAGATGAAATTGTTGTAAAAATCAACATTTTTATTTTATTTTTTACATTTTAATTAAAATAAATGTTTGGACTGTATAGTAAATAGTGTTGACGAGAAAATATAAATCGTTTATCAAATCTCGTTTTAACAGGAAAATTTCAAAGTCTCAATTTTTTTTGCATAAAAAATACTCTATTCTACAATAAGTGGAATAGAGTATTTCCTTATCTATACATAATGACTTTTTCATCTGCTATTTTTTTGACTTCTACTTCTACCTCAAAAACTTCCAAAATTTTTTGAGCAGAAAATACTGCTTCTGTTTTCCCCATCTCAATTACCTTTCCATCTTTCATCAATATAATTTGGTCACAGAATTTTAATGCAAACTCAAGATTATGAATAGATAGAATAATTGTCTTTTCTTTCAATTTGTGGAATAATTTTAACAAAGCTAATTGATGCTTAATATCTAAATGGTTAATTGGTTCATCTAGAATTAAAATTTCTGTATTTTGTGCAAAAGCTCTTGCAATAAAAGCTCTCTTTGCTTCCCCTCCTGAAACACTTCCAATCACTTTCTGTCGAAGATTTTCTAAATTAAATAACAATAAACTTTCCTCTACCTTTTTTTTATCTTCTTTTGAATAGTTAAAAAATAATTTCTTATAAGGGTATCTTCCCATCATCACAATATCTTCTATTGTCATTTCCGGTATATACATGGTATTTTGAGAAATAAAAGATATCTTTTTAGCAAAATCTTTTTTCGAAATTTGATTGATTTCTTTTCCACCTATATAAATAGCATTATGGCTAGGTAATTCTCGTATTAAATGTCTTAATAACGTCGTCTTTCCTGAACCATTGCCTCCTAATATCCCAGTAATACAATTTTCCTGAAAAGAAAGAGAAATATTCTTTAAAATATCCTTATTATCCTTATGATAAGACAAATTTTTAACTTCTATCATTCTCTCCCCCCATAAGAATAATTCCTTCTTACAATCCATAAAAAAATCGGTGTTCCTATAAAAGCAGTAATCACTCCAATTGGCATCTCCTCAGGAGAAAAATAACTTCTTGCAAAAGTATCTGCTACCACTAGAAAGTTCCCTCCTAACAATGTCGAAAAAATAACTAAAGTTCTATGTTGATATCCTATTATTTTTCTTGCAATATGAGGAATAACTAAACCTATAAAGCCTATAATTCCAGTTAAAGAAACTAAGATAGAAATGAGCAAGGTAGAAATTCCTATCATAATAAATTTTAGAAATTGGGTGTGGACCCCCAAAGTGTTTGCATCCGTATCTCCCATTAAAAGTATATCCAATTCATGAGAATATAAATATACTAATATAGTGAAAAATAAAAATATAAGGAAAGGATAAAATAAACTTTCCCAAGCAGCGGAACTTAAGCTTCCTGTCATCCAAAACATGGCTGTTACTAGCTGAGAATTATTTTTACTGCTATAAATAATGACAGTAGTCATAGCAGAGAAAAAAGAGGAAACCCCGACTCCTGTTAAAATCAAACTACTCCCCCTAGTTAAATGTCTTGAAGAAATAAAAAAAACCATACTAATAGATAGCAAGGAGCCTAAAAAGGCTCCTTGCTCTATACTAATTTTTTGTAATATCGGATAAGTTCCGGATAAAATAATAACGGATACTGCTCCTGCAGATGCTCCACTAGAAATCCCTAAAATATAAGGTTCTGCTAAATTATTTTTTGTGATTGTTTGCATAATAACCCCTACCAAGGACAAAGCAGCTCCTGTTAAAAAAGCTAGTAAAATTCTAGGAAATCTTAAATCCCATACAATAGTCTCTAACGTTCTTTCCCATTTACAAACAAAATACTCTTTTCCTAATACATGATTCATCACAATTTGAACTACCCATTTATTATCAATTTTTATGGATCCAAAACCAATACAAAAAATAGGAATAAGAAGACTTGCAATACATAATAATGTAATTTTCCATTTCTTATTCATGAATTTTATATACTTCCTTTGCAACTCTTTCAAAGAAATCTACATTTCTAATTCCTGGAACAATTTCTGCTAACTTTACTCGGATAAACTTATTGTTTTTAACAGCCTTTAGATTTTTTAATTTTGGATTAGCTTTTATTGCTTTAATCTTACTATCGGAATCTGTTTCTTCTCGAATTCCAACACTATAATCAACAATAATAAAATAATCTGGATTTTCTGCAATCACTGTTTCCCAACTAGTTTCTCCCCAAGTTTTTTGTACTCCCTTGCCAGATAAGATATTTTTTCCATGAACCAACTTTAATAAATTTGTTGTAAATCCTTCAAAAACAGTAAATGCTTTATCCGTTCCTGAATCATATAAAAAATAAGTAAATTCTTGTTTATTTTTTACTTCTTTTTTTATTTTTTCTACTCTTGCTTTTTCTGTCGCAATATACTTCTCTACCTCTTTTTCCTTATGAAAAATCTTTCCAAACATTTTATAATCATCAAATAAGGTATTTAAATCTGCATTAAACTCAATGGATGATTTAGGAACAAACATATTGATATGACTTCTATGAATCATCTTAGAATCAACACCTTTTTTAAAGGCAACTTCCCATCCGGTTACAAAATCAGGATTTTTAGATAGCAATTGCTCTAATGAAGGCCATTTTTCTGCCAGTACAGGAACTTTTCTATAAGAAGATGCTACACTTGGATAAATTTCTTCTTCTAAAAAAGCAGTTCCAATCATTTGTTTTTCTAGACCTAATTTCAACATAATTTCTGTTGTAAATTGTGAAATACTTACTGCTCTTTTAGGAGCTTCATTAAAATCAAATTGATATTTCACTCCGTTGATTTCTTGCATATTAGTAAAAGCTAAGATAGTAGTGCTCAAAATCATAAATAATATTGCTGTTATTTTTTTCATATTTCCCCCTTTTATTTATAAAAATAATAATATCATCTATTAAAGATATAACATATTTTCATCAAAAAATCTATAAATAAATTCCAAAAAATAAAAAAAGCTTGGCAAATTCATATCCTCCCAGG